>Ga0114975_10000036_pt1 | contig 89570 bp, 80 predicted proteins | sample S_130626_EF_Meta_FD_87031 | JGI IMG/M metagenome (GOLD analysis project Ga0114975, IMG submission 87031) | Freshwater microbial communities from Lake Simoncouche, Canada to study carbon cycling - S_130626_EF_MetaG | ecosystem: Environmental > Aquatic > Freshwater > Lake | place: Lake...
CTATAATACCTAAATTAGTCTTCATACTCATATTTTTCAGCTAGATCACAACCTACTATAGCAGCAGGTATCCATCCAAAGATTAACATAAGCATTAATGTACCACCATGGGTAGCACAAGATTTTAAATCTGTGGCATCAGATAAGTAATAACCAATAGTGGTTATTGTAAGCCAAGTGATAAGGAATGTTGCTACTACAGCAAGCATAATTTTTGTTGTTTTCATACTGTTTTAGTTAAAGATTTTAGTTCTAATATATTCTGTTGCATAATGTGGATCAGACATAGCTTTAATTGTTGGTAAGTGTTTATCCAAATTAACTAAAGCTTTTTTGTGGTCATATAAACCATAAACTGATAAGAAGACTTCTAGGAAATTAAATTTAACCCATCTGTCTGCTTTACCTATCTTAAGAAAGATATCAGAAAATTCTTTGCACATAATCTCTGTCTTAGAGTTATTGATGCTGAATGATCCTTCTTTAATAAGTTTGCTGATACACGTTGACTTTGAATTGTTAGTAGCAATCATTGCTATCATTGTGGGTTCAAGATTATAGATATTGATATACTTCAATAGTTTCATATAATCATTGTTTACTACTTTGTAAGCATTGACATAATCTAACAGTCCCCAAGATTTACTTGAGTTGTTTAACATAGCCATACAAGATACTATTTCTTCAACAGTATTAAGTTTCAGTGATCTATAAGATACTGGTGCATTCTGGCGTATTAATGCATTAAGCAAATGTTGACCATCTATAACATAAGTTTTAGTTAGACCTTCAAATGCATTTGTGGTAACAACTATAACATCACGGATACATCCCATTTTGTTAAGTGACTTTACCATACTTTCTACATGCTTAGAATTTACTTCACGATTCATAGGAAGGTAACTAAACATGTCATACTTTGTAGTTGTTTGTGATTTAATGTGTTTCATACTATTTGTTTTAAGTGAATATTAAATAAAAAGTAGCAGGAGTTATTACCTAAACCCCTGCAAGAAAATTGGATTGTTACAGGCTTTGCACCTGTTTGGGAGCATATGAACCTCCACTTGTTTCTGTTTCTACATCTGCTAAATGTATTTGGATGTTTCATAGTGAACATCTAAGCTGCATTGTTTCATCACCACTTATGCTATGGTCTTAGGATTACACAGCTCTGTGAGTACTCCAGTATCTTCTTTGTTGTTTACATCTAGAAGCACAGCTTTCTAATGTAACTACAAATAATAGCAATGCTATGATTGCAATGGCTTTTTTGTTCATGGTTTTAGTATTTAAAGGTTAATTAAAAAAACTTACTCAGTACTGTTTCATCTTTACGGTTTCACAGTTAACCCAGTTATTTCATAGGACAACAGCATACCTGAGTAAGTTTATTATTTTAACAAGTAGTTATTTCTTCTGGATCATTGGTCCAGGCATATCTTTCATTCAGTTTGTTAAGTTGGATATCTTTTAAAGATTTACCCACTGTTCTAAAGACTACAAAATCTATTTCCCAATTCATACCAGTGTAACTGATTTCTATTAAGGATTGAACTTTGTTGTTTCTGTAACTATGAACGGGTTGTACTCTAATATCTTTACTTATCATATGTAAAGGAGCTAATACACTTTCATTAAAGTCTGAGTAACTTACTCTGATCTTAAAAGTGTTGACAGGTGTACCGTTTACTAATACGGTTTGCATTCCAAATAAATTGATTGATTTCATACTTTCTGTTTAATTAATGATTATTGATTTTTACAAGATTCCGGATGATAATGCTCTTATCCTATAGAGAGAGATAACAATTCTATAAGGGAAGAAGACTACCATGTGTAACTACTACTAATACTTTTGTTAGCTATATATATAATAGAAGGTGTAAGTATAATTATGAGTGTGATTAAGGTATGTATTTGGTAATATAAGATCACCCATATACATTGTGACACACAAATGAATACAAAATTCTTTTAAATAAATAGAAAAAGGGATGATTAGTAACCATCCCTTTCCAATTACATTGCTTCCACCCAATAGAGTGTAGTTTCTTCCCCTGTTACAAGGTCAACTACTCTATTATCAGATAATTTAAAGCCTGGCATCTCATCTCCTGCGTTCAACTTTTTCTGAAGTTGTGCAATTGTAGGATGATTGGCTTTCATTACTGTGTTAGTCTCTGGATCAATAAGGCTCAATACACCAAATGTAATATTACTTTGGGTTCTTGTTCCAACACTGATGCCGGCTAACGTTCCTATCTTTGATTGGATAGGTGCAGATGTAACAATAATGGTAGCAGTTCCCGTGCTATCATTCACTCTCAATTTTCTAAAAAATACTGACATAACTAATTTATTAATTTGTTTTATTGCAATAGTGCAACAATTAGCTGGGGAGCAGAGAGGAGCTGCGCGGAGCGCAGCAGCTGGAGAGCAGAAAGGTATGCGTAGTAGCTGATAGGCAGAACAATTGGTAACACTCAATAAAGTATGCGTAGTGCACCACAGCACAAAAAGGAGAATTAGTAACCTTTAAAAAGAAGAGGAGTGCTTTTACACACTCCTCTGTTCTGATGTTACACAGCCTCAATCCACATTAGGGTTGTTAGCTCACCAGTTTGAATATCAACCACAGGGTTGCTACTCAATTGGAATCCTGGCATCTCATCACCAGCATTTAATTTCTTTTGCAAGGCTAGAATAGTTGGATGGTTAGCCTTCATTACCTGATTAGTTTCAGGGTCAATCAAACTTAATACTCCAAAGGTTACACTACCTTGTGTACGTGTTCCCACGTTCATTCCAGCAAGAGTAGTACTTTTGCTTGTGATTGGCTTGTCTGTAGCAATGATTGTTGCTGTGCCAGTTGATTCATTGATTCTCAATTTTCTGAAGAAAACACTCATAATATTATATTTTATTTGTTTTTGGGTACCACAGACGCGGGGGTACCCTCACCGCAAAAATTAGCTGGGGAGCAATTTGGTAGTAGGTACCACCATTGCAATACACACTATTTTTTTTGGGGACAAAAAATTTTTTTTATATTACTATGATTAAGTTCTGTGAAAATTATTTTATCTTTACACCAGAAATTTGTATATTAATCTTATAGAAGGATAATTAAATAAATATAAAATGAATATATTACAGGATATTATGGGTTTAATCTCTAAAGGTAAGGTGAAGACACCTACAGATAAAGATTACCTAGTAGTTGCTGCATACACTGATGTCCAAGAGGTGCTGAAACCTCAGCCAAAAATGCAAGCTAATTTAGTTAATATTGGGGCACTAAAAAAATATATTGGAACTGGAATGCAAGGACCAACTGGTGCAACAGGTGCAACTGGACCAACACCATGGAACTTACCCGCTACAGTATATAATAATGGTTTAGATTATAATTATGGAGATGCAGTAATTTATGAAGGCGGATATTATTATAGAACAGGGAATCCAAATAATCCGGGTTATCCTCCAACACCCGGAATCATAAATGAATCATGGACACCTGTTGCTGATAGAGGAGAACAAGGCATTCAAGGTATTCAAGGAATACAAGGAACAGCTGGTGCTTCTGTAACTATACTTGGTTCATATGCAGACTTAGCAGCATTTAATGCTGGAGCAGGTTCTTTACCTGGAGTTAATTTAGGAGATGCATGGATTTTGTTATCTGATGGATCTTTAATGTCTTGGAATGGAACTGTATGGTTTGATGCTGGTGATATTCAAGGACCTCAAGGAATTGAGGGACCACAGGGACTGCAGGGTATTCAAGGGATTCAGGGTATTCAAGGTGTAAGTGGTACTTCGGGATTAGAAACTTCTACTAGATATTCTCCAACGTTTCAAGCAACAGGTATGACTTTTACCGGAACTGGGGCAACTTATCCTACTTATAATTCTTATTATGTTAAATCAGGTTTGCTAGTTAGCTTTGTAATAGAAATTGATTTTACAACAGTTACTAATTTTGGTACTGGTCAATATAAAGTTGCATTGCCATTTGCTCCTGCTTTTGGATATAACCATTTTAGTGGTTGGATATGGGCTGATCCAAACATTAGCCCAGATACTGGAACTGGACACACAATACTTAATGCAGACACTGCTGGTATTACAACTGTCTTAGACTTACATTATTTGAAACAATCAGGAGGAGCTAATTCGCCTATTAGAGAAGGGTTATGGACTCAAGGACTTCCTGTTCCATTAACAACAATAAGTAAAGCATATATTAATGGAACTTACATTTCCGCAACTTAAATAAAAACTATGAATATTTTACAAGACATAATAGGTTTAATCACCAAACGTAAGATTAAAACTCCATCAGACAAAGATTATATTGTATCAGCAGCATACACTGATACATATGAAGTACTTAAGCCACAACCAAAAATGGAAGCAAGTTTGCTTAACATTGGAGCTTTAAAAAAATATGTACAAATTGGTACAGTTACAGGAACAGGTACTAATAACTTTCTTACTAAATGGACAAGCAATGGTGTAATTGGAGATAGTTTATTTTATAGTGATGCAACTATTGCAAAAACTATTTACAGTGGTGCAGACAATGGTTTGTTTTTAGATTTTTCAAATGGTGTTTATAATTTAACTTCTAATGGTTCTTTAGGATTACAAATTTTTAATAATAAAGTTGAAGTTGGGGATTTTAATGGATATGGTAATACTACTATTTTTAGTATTGATGATTCATATCAAATTATGAAAACTCAAAGTGCAAATGCAGATAAAGGTTTGTTTTTAGATTTTGCAGCTAATCAATATTCTTTTGGAGATTATGATGGAGCTATTAATGGGACAACTTTATCAGTTAATGATTCTATTCAAATAATTGAATTATTCTCTACAAGAGTTCAATATACAGGTCAAACAACTGCAACTATTGCTGCGTTTACGGGAAACAAAGCAGGTCAATTAGCATACAATTCTGATTCAAATAATTTTCAATATTATAACGGAACGGCTTGGGCACCAGTTGCACCAAAAACAACTTATATGATGACGGGTGTATTTTCCAATATGTTTGGTGGAGATCCCGGAGGACTTAATAAAGATATTTTAGAATGGAGTCCAACTACACCTGCTGCAAGTCATTCATCAGTATTACCTATACTTCAAAACTGTAGAATTACTGCTGCCTCATTAAAATGGATTAGTTCAACTCCAATTGGTACAATTAATCCTACAGATAGTTGGACAGTTAATGTATATAAAATGACAAATCCATTAACGGGTTCTACTACAGCTGATGGTAACTTTACTCTTATTGGAACTTTAGGTATAACATTAACTTCTGCAAATTCAGGAACTACTCCAGGAATATTTTCATCAGGTTTAAATGTTGTTTTAAATGCTGGAGATATTATTAGAATTGCAGGTATTGAAACAGGAACAATTGGAACAAGTACAGAAGAAGCACAATTATCAATATTGATTGAAGTAATTTAATAAAAGATGGCAATTAAAAAAGACTCTAGATTAGCAAGTGCCGGAGTTGCTGGTTACAATAAACCAAAACGTACTCCGTCACATCCAACTAAGTCACATGTGGTTGTGGCCAAAGAAGGAGATACAGTAAAGACAATTAGATTTGGTCAACAAGGTGTAAGTGGTGCAGGAGCAAATCCTACCACACCAAAAGAAAAGGCTAGACAAAAATCATTCAAGGCTAGACACGCATCAAATATTGCTAAAGGTAAAATGTCTGCTGCTTATTGGGCAGATAAAGTTAAATGGTAATGGCAAAAGCAAAATCTACAGTAAACGCAGCAGGTAACTACACAAAACCAGGAATGCGTAAAAATCTTTTTAATAAGATTAAAGCAGGAAGTAAAGGCGGAGATCCAGGAGAGTGGTCTGCACGTAAAGCACAACTACTTGCTGTTCAATATAAAAAAGCAGGAGGAGGCTACAAGTAATGGCACTAGCAAAATCACAAGAGTCACTTAAGAAGTGGGGTAATGAGAAATGGAAGACCTCAGACGGAAAACCGTCTAAAGGTAAGAAAAGGTATTTGCCTTCTGCAGCATGGGATGCATTGAGTGCTTCTGAGAAAGCAGCTACTAATAAAGCCAAGGCAGCAGGTAATGCTAAAGGAAAACAATTCGTGAAACAACCAAAATCTGTAGCTAAGAAAGCTGCAAAATTTAGATAACATTAAAACTTAAAATTATGAAAACTGTAAAAAAAATGAACATGGGCGGAACAATGATGTCTGACTCAACAATGATGAAAAAAGGTGGTGCCGTAAAAGCTAAAATGAAAAAAGGTGGTGCAATGAAAGATGTACCTGCTAGTAAAAAAGGATTAGCTAAACTTCCAACAGAAGTAAGAAACAAAATGGGTTACAAAAAGAATGGTGGTTCTACTGATCCTAAAATGAAAATGGGTGGGGCTATGAAAGGCAAAAAATGCTAATCATGAAGAAGACAGACAAAAAAAAGGTGGTCATCCCTAAAGGATATCATAAGATGCCAGATGGTAAGATTATGAAAGATAGTGCCCATAAGAAGACTAAAAAGAAGTAATATCAATCTTCCTATTAAAGGATTATGATTAATGTGTATGAGAGAAATTGATTTAATTAAACTAGGGTTTCAACGTTTTGATGAAAGCCCTGAATCCAGCGGAAGCTCACAACCTTGGTACTATTATGCTAAGGATGTGGGAAAGGTTGGCTTCTTATCCTGTGACAGTGATTCAGATGAAGCTAAGAAGGGTAAATGGACCGTTGATGTTTTAGACGGAGATATTGTTTTCAATAAAGCGTCAGAACTGAAAACCGTAATTACTTTATTAGAAAAGAATAAAATTTAAAAATAAATCCATTAAACTTTTTTTATTTAAACTATTATTATATATTTGTAGTATATTGTTTAACTTAAAAAAATTAAAAAATGGCAAATGCAAAAACCTCCAATCCTTTAGATGAGAAAGAACCTATCTTAACTAAAGAAGAATTAAATGCACGTAGAGAAGAAATTAGTGCATTCTACAAAGACAACATTCCACACTTAGAAGTACAAGCAGAGTATGAGATGCTTTTAGCTACTATTGAGAAATCAAGAGCTGAAAGATTACAGGCTCAAATGTATATGGCACAGGCCTATGCTTCTCAAAAAGAAGGTGGACAAGTACCAGCTAATTCAGAAGAAGCAAGAGCTTTTAAAGAAGCAATGGAAAATGCTGCATCTCAAATAGACTAAACTATGAAGATGCTAAAGAGGGGGGATTCTGGACCAGATGTTCAGACCCTCCAATCTAAACTGTTATTAAAACAAGATGCACAGTTTGGACCCGCAACAGAAAAAGCTGTAATTAGATTCCAACTATCTAATGATCTACCAGTTACAGGAATAGTAGACGCAGATATGTGGACATTGTTATTTAACAAAGTACCTACATTACAAGAAGCTATTGATGAAGACTCAGATATATTTGGTCAGTACTTTAAAACTAACTATGATCAGATAATTCACAAACATTATCTATCCCCTAAAGAATACATTAAAGGGCCCATTAAAAATGAATACATATTCTTACACCATACAGCTGGAGGAAACAATCCGTATGCTTGTGTTGATATGTGGAATAAAGATGATAGGGGTGCAATTGGAACTGAATTTGTTTTAGGTGGTAAAAATCATAGTACTGGTGATGCTAAATATGATGGTCAAATGGTTCAAGCTTTTCCAACTGGAAATCAAGGCTGGCATTTAGGTTTAACTAAATCAGGTTGGATGAATAGACATTCTGTAGGTTTAGAAATTTGTTCAATGGGACAATTAACTAAAGATTATAAAACCTATGTAGGAACTAAGACTCACCCAGATGAAGTAACAACATTGAAAGAAGCATTCAAAGGATTTTTATACTGGCATACATATTCAGATAAACAAATTAAAGAAACTGAAAAGTGGATTAAGTATGTTGCTGAAAGAGATAGTATTGATATAAGATTGGGATTGAAACAATTAATACAAAAGTATGGTGCAACTAAAGCATTTGAATACAATGAAGATGCAGCTACTGGAAAAATTAAAGGATTACTAACCCATACCAATGTAAGAAAGGATAAGTTTGATTGCTATCCACATCCAGACTTAGTTGATATGATAATGAGTTTAAAATAATGGCTATAGTAAACAAAGTAGATTTAAAATTACAAGTAGATATTAATGAAACCATTAAGTATCAGATACTTACGTATTGTTTTTTTGAAAATATTTTAATTAGTAACTCAGATCTTAAATGTTTAATGGAGTTATCCAAACAACCAAAGGTTGAATTAACTAAGTTTTGTATATTTTTAACTGAACAACAAATATTTAAAAGTCCACAATCAGCTAGAAATGCTTTAGCAAAAGCAGAAAAGAAAAAGTTAATAGTAAAGAATGGTGTAAATAAAAAGACTATTTCAATTAACAAAACTATTAATGTTCAAATAGATGGTTTGGTATTGTTAGACTATAAGATATTAGGCCGTGAACCCAAAGAAGCATAAAGATTTTAAAGCAGGTATAGCTGAAGAAATTGGTGTGCATCCCCAAGTGGTGGATGATTTTATAACATTTTACTATGGTAAGTTAAGAAAGAAATTATCAGCACTAGAATATCCAAGAATAAATGTAGATGGATTGGGAACATTTTATTTGAGAAAGACTAAGTTAGAAAACTCAATTAAAAAGAATAAAAGTACACTGGGTAATTTAACTAAAAGAACATACAATGGTTATGCTCAGAGTGAAACTATACAGAATAACATTGAACAAATGTCTAAGGCATTGGCACAAATGGAAGCTGATATATTAAGAAAAAAAGAATTTAAAACTTAATAACTTTTACAATATGGAAGGAAAATGGAAAAAATATTTAAGTGCATTTAAAAATGCTGATCAAATAATAGAAGGCATTAAAAATAACATGTTTAAAAAAGAGCATATTGAAGCTGTTGCTACAGATAGATTTCAGATATGTATTAAGTGTTCTTTATTTGATGCTTCAGGAGATCATTGTTTAGCTCCCGGTACACAACCTTGTTGTTCAGATTGTGGATGCAGTCTTGCATTTAAAGTACGGTCATTATCAACATCTTGCCCTAAAGGGTTTTGGGATTCATTAATGACTGAAGAATTAGAAGAGAAAGTAAATCAACAAATTAAAAATTAACATTATGACAGTAACACAAATAGTAAATGATCTATTAGAAAATAATATGATTACTACGGAAGCAGCATCAGTTCTTTTACAAGCTGAAATTAAAGCTAATCTATTTGATAAAAAAAGTACCAATCAAGTATTTCAACCTTACCATGGAGTACCAAATGGAAGCACAACAAATCCATACTATGTTTCTACAACTACTAATGATCCTATATTAGGTACAACTAATAGAGAAATAAGTACTGGTGCAAATGAACTTTTAAAAGCAAAGTAATGGCTATTATATTTAAAGAAGATGGCCATACTTATGAAAGTATAGAGGAAGATAACATTGAATGGATAAGTGTTACTTCACTTGTTGGTAAGTTCAAACCTAAGTTTGATAAAGAAGGACAGGCAAAAAAATCTGCAAAGAATAAAAATTCTAAGTGGTATGGTATGACTGTAGAACAAATATTACAAGCTTGGGATAATGAAACTGAAAGAGCTGTTACTCTTGGTAACTTCTACCATAATCAAAGAGAATCAGACATGCTTGATTTTAAAACTATTGAGCGTAATGGAACTGAAGTACCTATTATCAAACCACTTGTGAATGATGAAGGGATAAAATTAGCACCTGAACAAAAGCTATCTGATGGTGTTTATCCTGAGCATTTAGTTTATTTAAAATCTGTAGGGATTTGTGGTCAAGCAGACGTAGTAGAAATTGTAGATGGTTATATTAACATCAATGATTACAAGACTAATAAAGAAATTAAAGAAAAAGGATATACTAATTGGGAAGGTATTACAAGTAAAATGTTTAAACCTGTTAATCATTTAGATGATTGCAATTTAAACCATTATTCTTTACAGCTCAGTATTTATGCGTATATTATTAAAAAGCATAATCCTTCTTTAAAGATTGGTAAACTTACAATTCAACATGTTAAGTTCAAACAGATTGGTGAAGACGCAAATGGATATCCAATAAATGAACACTATAATGGAGAACCCATTTTAGATGAAATCAAAATGTATGAAGTTCCTTATTTAAAAGATGAAGTTAATTCATTAATCATGTGGTTAAAAGATAATAAATAAAATTAAAAATAAATTATGGCAAGTATAACAATTACACAAGTTTATTTAGAACAAGCAACTGCACCTAATGGTCCTCCAATAAATCAATATTGGAATACAGATAGTGCTGGGCAAATGAGTATAGATCCCACTAAAATTACTGCAGTATCTTATGTATGGGATATTGTAGGAAAAGTTTTTATACCTGGAATTATACAAATTTATTTAAATGGTATTTTACAACCAATTTATAGTACAAACTCTTATGCATCAATAGTGGCATATATGAATCCAGTAACACCTTAATTATGCTAGTAAGACTATTTGATATTCAGAACAGTAAAGTAATTCCATCAGAACATTGCTATGCTCTACCTTTTTTAAATGCTATTATGGAAAATTATCCTGATACTTATTTAAAAATTTATCAGTACATATTTTACATGAGCTGTCCTAACCCTGATATGAATCCATTTTTCAATCTACCAGAACATGAAAAAGAAGATATTATTATTGAAGAAGTTCAATTAGAAGATTCTCCTGAAGATCCTAAAATAAGATATGCACTAGATATGTGTTATAAGTTATATGAAACACCTACCTTTAGAGCGTACAAAGGAATCAAATCAATGTTAGATAGATTGGCTAAGTACATGGAAGTAACTGCTATTGAACATGGTAGAGATGGTAACATAAACTCTATGGTAAATGCAGCATCTAAATTTGAACAAATTAGACAATCATATAAAGGAGCCTTTGTTGATATGAAACAAGAACAAGAAAGTTCTGTACGTGGTGGTGCAGGATTAGCATATGACCAAATATAATAAACCATTAAAATCAAAAAGATGATACAACAAGTAATACCAGTAGGAAAGAAATTATTAATTAAACAAAAGAAAGCTGAAGCATTTTTTAAAAATACTACAATCATTATACCTGAAGCTGCTCAAAAAGTAGAAAATAAAGGTACTGTTGTAGCTGTAGGTGAGGGTGTTACAGAAATTAAAATAGGTGATGTGGTTCAATATAGTGAACATTGTCTGCCAACATCTATGATGCATGATGATGAAGAACACTTACTGATCCATGAAGGTGATGTATTTGCAAAATTCAAGTATGTATAGATCCATACCTACATATGAAAATGATTCTTGGACAACTACAGAATTTGAAACTAGGGAGGATTTTATTGAATATGTTTTAAGTATATTCAATGTTCCTGGTCATTATGAGTTTAATAAACTTTCTTTTAAGTTTAATGAGCAGGCTCAAATATTTAATAAACAAGGATTCTATTGTGATAAACCATTTAGATCTAAAGACTTTACTGACTATTGGGAAGATCAAAAGATTAAATGTAGAGAAGGAGTTATCTATAATGATGGAGATAAAAGCTGGTATTTAACTAGAGATTATTACATGTGGTTAAACTTTCTTCCAATCTTTGATAAAGAAGAAAAGAAATATGGTTTTGCTAAAGTACGTGATGCTCAGTATCATATGGCTTTATATGAACAACTTGCAGAACTACATTACAAGCATTCAGCTATATTAAAGAAACGTCAGATAGCATCTTCATATTTTCACATGGGTAAAATTATTAATACCTATTGGTTTGAGGAAGGAAGTATCTGTAAAATTGGTGCATCACTTAAAGATTTTATAAATGATAAAGGATCATGGAAGTTTTTAGATGAATACAAAACATTCTTGAATGAGCATACTGCTTGGTATAGACCAAGTAATCCTGAAAAGGTTTTACTATGGCAACAACAAATTGAAGTTAAAATTGGAAATAGAAAAACAGCAAGAGGTTTAAAGTCTAAAATACAAGGAGGTTCATTTGAAAAGAATGCAACAACTGGAGTAGGGGGACCTTGTTCAATTTTCTTTCATGAAGAAGCTGGTATTGCTCCAAAGATGTCTGAGACATATGAGTACTTACGTCCTGCAATGTCTTCTGGTATGATTACTACAGGTATGTTTATTGCTGCTGGATCAGTGGGAGATTTAGAACAATGTAATCCTTTGAAAGAAATGATTACTAATCCGGTGGCTAATGATATTTATGCTGTTGAAACAGATCTTATTGATGCAGATGGTACAATAGGTATGGCAGGTTTGTTTATTCCAGAACAATGGTCAATGCCACCATACATTGATGACTATGGAAACTCTTTAGTAAAAGAAGCTGAAGTAGCAATTAATGAAGAAAGAGAAAGATGGAAGAATGAATTAAACGGTGAGCAGTTTCAATTAAGGATATCTCAGAAACCTTTAAACATTGCTGAAGCATTTGCTTATAGAAAAGCATCTGTATTTCCACAAGGTATTCTTAGTAGACAACAAAAAAGAATTGAAGAAAAAGAATACCCTTATGAACTAATTGAATTAGATAGAGATGAGAAAGGTATTTTTGCCAAAAGAACAAACAAACTTCCAATAAGTAGATTCCCTGTAGACAAGAAACAAGTGGATAAGACGGGGAGTATTGTTGTTTGGGAACGTCCAGTCAAGAGTCCTGAGTTTGGGGCTTATTACGCCTCTATTGACCCTGTATCAGAAGGTAAGACAACTACATCAGATTCCCTGTGTAGTATTTTTGTTTATAAGAATGCAACAGAGGTTACAAGGACTATGATATCTGGTGATGTAGAACAATTTTTAGAGAAAGATAAAATTGTAGCATCATGGTGTGGTAGATTTGATGACATAAATAAAACACATGAAAGATTAGAATTAATTATAGAATGGTATAATGCCTGGACTATAGTTGAGAATAACATATCTTTGTTTATACAACATATGATTTCTAGAAAGAAACAAAGATACTTAGTACCTAAACAACAAATTTTATTCTTAAAAGATCTTGGTTCAAACAATACTGTTTATCAAGAGTATGGATGGAAGAATACAGGTACATTATTTAAAAGCCATTTGATTTCATATGCAATTGAATTTTTAAGAGAAGTCATAGATGAAGAAACTGATGTTGGTGGAATTGTTACAAATCAAACATTAGGTGTTGAAAGAATACCTGATGGAATGCTAATAAAAGAAATGCTTGCATATTATCCGGGACTTAACGTGGATAGACTTGTAGCATTTGGAGCTTTAGTAGCCTTTGTAAAAATACAACAATCAAATAGGGGTTTTTCAAAAAGACGTGAATCAGAAGAGAAATCTTTGGATAATTCAAAAAATTTGTATAAATTAAAGTATAGTCCGTTCAAGAATATTGGACGTGCTGGAAATAATGCTGGAAATACAATAAAAAGATCAGGCTTCAAAAATTATAAATAAATTAACTAAATTAAATTTAGAATGAAAGTACTTAATGCAATGCAGTTAAAGGCCGGTGCAAAAAAAACAGAAGGACCTACCTTTTCTAGTTTGACGCAACCTATTCAGTTTTTACCTTACAGTGAAAAGACAGATGATTGGGCAGCGTGGAACTTAGATTGGTTAGAACTACAAGGTATTCAGTTTTTAAAACTAAATGCTAGAAGGCTTTTAAAAAATTATAAATTAGCTAAAGGAATTATAGATAAGACAGACTATATAGTTGAACCTGATAATGACTATAAAGATTTAATGGATGTTTTAACTAAAGAAAATGATTCAGCTTTAGAACTTAAATTTTATCCCATCATCCCAAATGTAATTAATGTATTAAGTGGAGAGTTTTCCAAAAGATACAATAAAGTACAATTCAGAGCAGTTGATGATAGATCCTATAATGAAATGCTTGAGCAAAAAAGAATGCAAGTTGAAGAATCTTTACTTGCAGATGCTGAAAAAAAGTTAGTAGAAAAGATGATTCAAATGGGTATGGACCCAGCATCTGATGAAGCTAAACAACAACTTGCTCCTGAAAATATTAAAACATTACCTGAAATTGAAGACTACTTTAGTAAGTCATATAGAAGTTCTGTAGAAGAATGGGCAACTCATCAATTAAATGTTGATGAAGAAAGATTCAAAATGCAGGAACTTGAGGAAAGAGGTTTTAGAGATTCACTTATTGCTGATAGAGAGTTCTGGCATTTCCGTATGTTAGAAGATGATTATGATATTGAATTATGGAATCCTGTTTTGACATTCTATCAAAAGTCTCCAGATCAAAGATATATTTCTGACTCAGCCTATGTTGGTAAAATTGATTTGATGACAGTATCTGATGTTGTAGATAAATATGGATATTTGATGAGCCAAGAACAATTGGAATCATTACAAAGAATTTATCCAGCAAGATCTGCTCAGTATCAAGTTAATGGATATCAAAATGATGGTTCTTATTATGATGCTACAAGATCACATGCTTGGAATACTAATTCACCAGGTTTAGCATATAGACAATATACAAGTAATTACATGGCAGATCCTGCTAGAGGTGGTGATATACTGAATCAAATTTTAGGTGAAAGTGAAGATCTAAGTTATTTTGGTGATGGTAATTTAATGAGAGTGTCTACAATTTATTGGAAGACTCAAAGAAAAATTGGGCATCTTACTAAGATAGAATATGATGGTGAAGTAACTCAAGAGATAGTTGATGAAACATTTAAAGTAACAGAGAAAGCTGTTTATGATACATCAATATTTAAAAATAAAACAAAAGATACCTTACTACAAGGAGAACATCTTGATTGGATCTGGATTAATGAAATCTGGGGTGGTGTAAAAGTAGGACCAAATGTACCTGCAATGTGGAAAAGTTCTACAAGTAGTGAAATAAATCCAATATACTTGGGTATTAATAGAACTAAACCAGGTAGATTACCATTCCAATTTAAAGGAAACAATTCTTTATATGGTTGTAAATTACCTGTAGAAGGTAGAGTATTCTCTGATAGAAATACAAGATCTACTTCTTTAGTAGATTTAATGAAAGCATATCAAGTTGGATACAACATGGTTAATAATCAAATTGCTGATATCTTGATTGATGAATTAGGTACAGTAATTATGTTTGACCAGAATGCATTACCACGTCATTCTATGGGAGAAGATTGGGGTAAAAATAATTATGCTAAAGCATATGTAGCAATGAAGGATTTCCAAATGCTTCCTCTTGATACTTCAATTACCAATACAGAAAATGCTGTAAACTTCCAACACTATCAGACTCTAAACATGGAGCAAACTAGTAGATTGATGAGCAGAATACAATTAGCCAATTATTTTAAACAACAATGTTTTGATGCTATTGGAATTAATCCTCAGAGATTAGGTGGTGCTGTATCAGCTGAAACAGCTACAGGAGTTGTTAATGCAATGCAACAGTCATATGCTCAAACAGAAATTTACTTTGTACAGCACTCTGATCAGCTTATGCCAAGAGTACATCAAATGAGAACAGACTTAGCTCAGTTCTACTATAGTACTAATCCAAGTGTAAGGTTAAGTTATATATCTACTGAAGCAGAAAAGGTAAACTTTACAATCAATGGTACAGATCTTTTACTAAGAGACTTCAATGTATTTGCTACAACTAAAACAAATCATAGAGCTATTCTTGAACAGTTAAAACAAATGGCATTAACTAACAACACAACAGGTGCTAGTATATATGAACTTGGAAACATTGTTAAAGCAGACTCTATTGGTGAGGTAACAGATATCTTAAAAGATTCTGAAGCAAGAATAACAGCTCAGAGACAAGAGGAAATGCAACAACAACGTCAAATGCAAGAACAACAGTTACAAGCACAGGCGCAAGAAGCACAAATGAAAGCTCAAATGCTACAACAAGAAGCTGATAAAGACAGACAGAATGATATTACTATTGCTGAAATTAGAGCTGCAGGATATGGAGCTGGTGTTGATGTAAATGAAAATAAAGTAAATGACTATCAAGATGCATTAAAAGATATTCAACAAACAACTCAATATAGAGAGCAAATGAATATGAAACGTGAGGAGATGGTAAGCAAGTCATCTACAGAAGCACAGAAACTTCAAGTTGAAAGAGAAAGAATTGCAGCACAAACACAGATATCAAATAATCAATTAAATATAGCCATACAGAATAAAAACAAGTATGATGTTAAAAAACCAAAAGATAAATAATTTACGTTAGCTATATACTGCAAAAAACTTTGCAATATTATCAAATATAATAAGTTTAGGATAGTGCAAACTAAAATAAGAATTGTTATATTATATATATAAAGTATTAATTATTAAACCAACAATAAGATGAGTACCAAAAACAACACAATGAGTAGTAACGTAGAGACTTTAGATATTGACTTAGATACAATATTCAATGCAGCACCTAGCGGTGATGACATGACTTTGCCATCTGGAAAAGATTCTAAAGCTACAAACAACATTTTTTCAGGACTAAATAAGAAAGCAGATTTTTCATTTGCTGATCCAGATGCAGATGATGCAGATGATTTAACTGATAAAGGTAAAACTCCAACATCAGGTGCAGATCTTCTTGCAGATGATGATGATGACATTACACCTAAAGCAACTAAAGAAGATGGCAAAAGCATCCTTGATAGTTTAGGTGATGAGGAAGATGATGAAGAAAAGAAAGAGACTAGAGGTAGAAAACCTATTTCTGGAATCTCAGATGTCTTCTCAAAAATGATTAAAGAAGATAAATTAGTACCATTTGATGATGAAAAGTCTTTTGATGAATATACAGCAAAAGATTGGGAAGAATTGATTGAAGCTAATTTGGAAGAAAAAGCTAATCAAGTAAGACGTGAAACACCTAAACAGTTTTTTGCTAGCTTACCAGAAGAGTTACAAATTGCAGCAAGATATGTGGCAGATGGTGGTACCGACTTAAAAGGTTTGTTTTCCACTTTAGGTCAAGTAGAAGAAACTAAGGATTTAGATATTAAATCTGAAAGAGATCAAGAGACTATTATTAAAGAGTATTTAAATGCTACTGGTTATGGTACTTCTGATGAGATTGCTGAGGAAATTGAAATTTGGAAAGATTTAGGAAAGCTTGAACAACAAGCTGCTAAGTTTAAACCAAAGTTGGATAAGATGGCAGAACAAATTGTTATCAAAAAAGTGCAAGAGCAACAACTAAAACAAAAACAACAAGAGCAAGCATCAAAAGCTTATATGCAAAATGTATATGATACTTTGAAAGATGGTAACCTTGGAGATATTAAAGTTGATAGAAAAACTCAAGCAATGTTATACAATGGTTTAGTTCAACCTAGTTATCCTTCAGTAAGTGGAAGAAATACTAATCTATTAGGACACCTATTAGAAAAGTATCAATTTGTAGAACCAAATTATAAATTAATATCAGAAGCATTATGGTTATTGCAAGATCCGGAAGGATATAAAGCAAAGATCATGGATAAGGGAGCTCAACAAAGTATTGAGCAAACAGTAAGAAAACTAAAAACAGAACAGGGTAACCATAGTTCAAGTTCTCTTGGGATTCAAGATAAAGATGAAGAAACAAGAAGACAACCAACTAAAAAATTACCTAGAACCAACAACATTTTCAAACGGATTTAACAATCAAATATATAAACAATTAATAACTAAAAACAAGTAAAAATTATGGCAACTCCAGTATTAAATAATGGGATTTTCCTAAGAGACACTAGCTACAAAGCAAGTTCTCATGTTGATTCTTATCACTTGACTCAGATGCTAGGTTCAGCAGAACCTATGGATATGGGACCAATTGATTTGTGGGCAATGACTCAAAAAGTTGAAATGCCTCTTTATCAAATGGCTTCATTTGGTGGAAAGAATACAATCATGGTGGACAATGCTCGTGGTGAGTACAAATGGCAAACTCCTATTGCGCAAGATCTTCCATACATTGTGGCAGACATTGAACCAGCTAATGCCGCTAAAGGTGTAGATGGAACAACATTCAAAATTAAAATTTCTAAAAGAACATTTGGACATGGTGATATCATCACTTATGACAAATACAATGGATTAGAACTTTACATCACAGCTGATGATATCATCCCTGCTGGTGACGGTTTTATCTATACTGTTCAATTAGTAAACAACAACAACGTAGCTAGCTTAGACAATAAGTATTTAGCTAAAGGTACTAAGTTCTTCAGAAAAGGTTCTGCAAGAGGTGAGTACGGAGAAAGATTCTCTGACATTGAAACAGGTTCTGGTTTCCGTGAGTTCTACAACTTTGTAGGAGGAGCTGAAGCACACGTACATTATTCTATTTCTAGCCGTGCTGATCTTATGATCAAAGGTGGTTTGAATGCAGATGGTACTGTACCTGTAACTGAAATCTGGAGAAACTTTGGTGCAAACAATGATCCTGCTGTACCTAGTATTGAAGGATTAATTGCTAACATGGGTAAAGCTGGTGCAAGAGAAGCATTTGAAAATGGTTCATTGACTAGAACATTTATCACAAACATGGAAGCTGCGCATTTATCTAAAATTGCTTCTGACATTGAAACTTACTTAATGTGGGGTAAAGGTGGTAGAATCAAACAAGATGGTCCAGATGATATTAGATTATCTGTGGGATTATGGGCACAGTTGGATAACTCATTCAAAAGAGTTTACAACAAGTCTTCTTTCACACTTGATATGTTTAAATCTGAATTGTATAACTTCTACCAAGGTAAAGTTGAGTTCAAAGGTCCAGATCCACAAAGATCACTTGTTGTTCAAACAGGTATTGGTGGTATGCAATTGATCAACAAAGCTATTGCTGATGAAGTATATGGTTCTGGTTTAGTACAAAATGCTAGTGATATTGGAGCTGTTAAAGGTTCTGGAATGGATCTAGATTATGGATTTGCTTACACTTCATTTACTATTCCTTTCTTAGCTAACGTTAAGTTTGTATTGAACCCTGCGTTTGATAACTTGAATACTAATGATATTGAGAATCCATTAATTGATGGCCGTCCATTAAGTTCTTATAGCTTCATTATCTTTGACGTAACAGATGAAGGAAATGATAACATCCATTTATTGAAATTATCTTGGGATAATCAATTGAAATGGTTCTACCAAAATGGAACTATGGATTACATGGGAAGAACTCAAGGTTTTGCATCTACTGGTAACTTCAACGGATACCGTGTAATGATGTCACAAACTATGCCTGCTATTTGGGTTAAGGATCCAACTAAAGTCTTGAAAATTGTAATGAGAAACCCAATTACTGGTGGATCATTCTAATAATCAATAATTAAAACGGGAGGCAGGGTAAAAGCTCCTCCCTTTTTTTAATTTTTAAAATATAAAGAAAATGGCACTAGATATAAAAAAAGCAAACAAAACATATGAGTTTTCAAACTTAAATGTTTCTGAGATAGTTGCCTCAAAAGCTGTAGGTAAAGATATACTAGATAGAGATTATGCAGATAATGCTGCGGCAAAAGCAGCAGGATTAGGTAATGGAGATTTGTATCACACAGCAGGAGTATTAAAAATTGTTTACGCGGCTTAAGTCAAATAAACTAGAGTAAGAATAAAAACCTTACTTTAGAAATATTAATAATAATAAATTGTACATAATTATGTACTTTTGACAATGAGAAAACAATTATTAAATTTTAAAGAAAACCAAATTATGAATGATTACACAATTGTAGAAAAGTATCAGCAAACAAAAAGTCAAACTATTGCTATACGCCCTTATTTTAACTCTTCAAAAGAGAACATGGGTTTAGAGCATTACGGATTAGCTTTGCATGATGGAGTATTTCATGAAGAAACATTAGCTTGTTTAGAAATGAATGGGGTTAAACGTTATGTTACAGGATTAAATGAATTTGCTCCTGATGTAAAAATGTTACCTGCAAAAGAAAAGGAAGCAAAGATCAAAGAGATTAGAAAAGTTGTTTCTCAATTAGAAGCTGAATTAGCTGCTAATGTTGTTGCTGTTGATGACAAAGATTTTTGGAACAAGCTTACAGTAATGAAGCCTGATAATTCAAAGTTTTGGGATAAGATTAGTTTAAGATGTGGTAATGATCCTGTATTTTTAGATCCAGATAAAGATCCTTATGACTTAATTAAATTACATGCTATTCATGCGGGAGGTTTTTCTATTGTAGCAAAATCATTAAGAGAAGCAAGAGAATCAGGTAATCCACCTAAATTCTATCTTGATACAATGGAAGAAACATTAAGTACTAGAACAGAACTTAGTAAATTAAAAAACAAAGCATTAGTTGAACTACAAAAAATGTATGACTCAAATGCTGCAAAATTAATGTATGTTGCTAAAATCTGTGATGCTGATAGTGTACAGTATGTGAAAAATACACCTAATGATATTCTTTATGAAAACATGGATGAGTATATTCATGGTAATGGTGCTGAGTCTTCAAAGAAAAGAGCAGCTTCACAATTCTTGGAGATATCTTTATTATCAATGGAAGAATTAAAAATAAGAGCTTTGATTAAAGACTCTTTATATTATAGATTTATTACTACTAAAGCTGGAGGTTGGATTGAACCAATTGATAGTGGAATTAGATTAGGTAAGTCACCATCTGAATGTTTAGAATTTTTGAAAAATCCAGAGAATGAAGAAACATTGATGTCATTACTTAATAAAGTAGAGCCGTACTGGAACTCCTAAAATATAAAAAATGGATAATAACACACTCTTAATTAAATTAAAGCAGAGATTAAATAAACTAGATAGCCAAGACTATGATAACATAGAATGTTGGCAGTTTGTTGAAGCATTTAATAAAGTACAAGTTGACTGGTGCAGAAGAAATTTGCATGGTGGTAATATGTATAAAGAGGGTGATGAATTATCTAAAAGAAGAATTGATGATTTGCAACCCCTGTTGAGAGAGTTATCTTTAACAGGTGTTGTAACTGATCAGTACTTTGAAACAAATAACTTTCCAGTGAGTACTTATTTAGAATACAAAAGAGTAAGTACAGATGCTACAAGTGAATGTTGTCCTGTTCCTAGATCAATGACTGTATATTTAGCTGAAGAAGCTAATGTTTCTCTATTACTAAGAGATCCATTGAAGGATCCAAACTTTGAATGGGGTGAAACATTTTGTACAATGTTGGGAAACAAAATTAGAATCTATAGAAAACAAGATTTTAATATTGTAAATCCTGTATTGACTTACTATCAAAAACCAGTGTATATTCAAATACTAGGTTGTGTTGATCCATATACAGGAGTTGTTAGTACAGCTAACATACCTTGTCAATTTAAAGATGATGTAGTTGAGGTATTATTAGATGACACAGCTTCACTTATTGCAGGAGATATAGAGAATATTTATCAACAACAAAGGGGCCAAGGTTCTGCTGAAAGAAATAACTAATCATGAGAGCATTAAAAACTAAAAATACTGAAGAAAAAAGTGAAAAAACTTTAAAAAGACCCAATGCTGAATTAGGTCAAGAAACAGCTCAAGTAGTTACAGCTTTAATGAATGCAGCTACTAGTTTGCATAAATTACATTTACAAATTACAGGTGTGGGTTCATATGCACAACATATAGCTTTAAATGAGTTATATGATACAATGCATGGTCACGCAGATACATTAGCTGAAGGATTTCAGGGAGCATCTGAAACATTATTAAAATATGAAAATGATGCACCTATAGTATTAAATAGTGTAAAAGAGGCAATTGTATATTTAAGAGAATTGACAGAAGAGGTGGTAGAATTACAATCAATTATGCCTTACTCAGAAATTGTAAACAACTTGGATCTTGTAAAAGATTCAATTAATTCTGCAAAATATAAATTAATTTTCTTATCATAATTGGAAATTAAAAAGTTTTGCTTATATTGTATATGTACACGTAGTACAAATTTATATATTTATTAACAACAAAAAACAAAAATTATGGCTTATTTTAATCATGCGTTTTACAAAACGTTTGTTGCTACTTCAACCCAAGCGGCTGCAGGTACTGCAACTTCAGCATTAACTGCTGGACAGCTAGGTTTAGTTACTGATTCAACATGGCAAACAATTGCTATTTCTGGAGGTACTTTACCTGCTAACTCATTAGCTTATCTTGTACAAGGTAGCTATTACACTAAAGATACTATTGGAAACAATCCAGGTAACGGTGGTTACAAGGAATCTGTTAAATCAAAAGGTATTAATCCTAAATTTATTTCAAGAGTATGGGTTACCAATTGTTTATTGGCTCAACAATCTACTGCTTCTTTGTCATTAGCATCTAATTGCGCTCCTTGTGGAAAAACTCAATTCATGAGAATGGATGTTAAGGGTTCTCCAACATTGCGTTTCTTAAATCACAATGCTTATTCTATTGGTGATAGTGCAAACATTTGCTGTATTGATGGACAAGAATTTTTGGATCCGGCATTAGTTTCTGCTACTATGGCTCAAATGGTTCTTGCTAATCCTTTAATTACTCCATTTGTTGCTGAAGGTGACGTTAATGGTGTATTGACTGCTACATTAGCTGGTGGTTCTGGATACTCTGTTGCTTCTGGTGTTGCTACTACTGGTGGTTCTGGATCAGGTTTTAAAGTTAATATTTTAACTGTAACAACTGGTGCTATTGCTACTTATAGCGTTGCTGCACGTGGTGCTGGATATGTAGTAGGTGATGTATTAACAGTTGCTGGTGGAACTGGTGGAACTTTAACAGTTACTGCTCTTACTGCTGGTGGTGTTGTAGTTACTGCAACTACTGGTGCTGTAAGTGTACAGTCTGTATATACTATTGCTCAAACTTTAGGTACAGCTACTTCTGGAAATTATGTTCCTTCAACTGATCCTAATGGTGCAACTAAAGTTAGTGCTACAGTTAATTTTGTAGGAGCTTATGTTGATACTAAGTTTGGTAATTGTTCATTTGATACTAGAGATCATTTTAACGCTGAACCTGTAGTTATCATTGCTTCTATTCTTGATGAAACTGGAAATCCATGTAATGATTGTGGTGTTGCTACAAGCACTCCTGGTCAAATGCAACAAACTCAAGGTGAAAATGTAGTTAGAGATTTAATTTTATCTGAATCATACAGACAGTCTCCTTTTAACCAAGGAAATACTGATAGTGCAAGAATCAGAGAAATTGAAATGTCTGATGAGCTTTTAGCTGCTGTAGATAGATCTGCTATTTATAAAGCATACTATATTCAACATACTGTTCCAAGATTTAACAACCCAAGTGGTGTGTTTGATAATGATCAATATGTTTACCAAATATATGTAAAATGCTCTGATACAACTGCTAACACAAATGTATTAGCATTAGTTAACAAAGTAGTTGCTTTAGCAAATACTGCTGGTAATAACATTGCATTAGAAACTAACTCTTACTGGTAATCAATATACCTTAAGAGGTTGATTTTTTAAAATTTAGAGTAGGGGCCAAAAACTCCTACTCTTTTTTTTTTCTTTATACTAATTTTTTTGTATATTGTATATATAGTGTATTAAAATAAATATAAAAATGGCTGACAAACATATATTAAGCTTAGAAATACCAACAGTATCTAACTGCAATCTTTTATGTATTAAAGATACTAGTCAGTATTCTTCAGAACTTGCTGTTGATTGTGAGGAATTATTAATTACACTTCCTGGATTTACAGTACCTGTATTAATAAAAGTAACAAAAGGTTTTGATATGTGCTTAACAGCATGTACACTTGCAATACAAAATATTAATTGTGGAACTATACAACAAGAGATTCCTGATGGAATTTATGTTGTTAGGTATAGTGTTTCTCCTAATTTAAAAGTTTATGTTGAATATAATCATTTAAGAGTAACTAGATTGATGACAAAATACTATGAAGTATTATGTGATCTAGATATTCAAGCATGTCAACCTCAATCATATAAACAAGAACTTTTAAATGAAATGAGTTATATTAAGATTATGATTGATGCTGCTGTAGCTAATGTTGAATATTGTCAATCTTCAGCTCAAGGCATGCAGTTATACAATTATGCAAAAGATAGATTAAATAAAGTAATTTGCCCATCAGGAAATTGTGGTGGCAAAACATACCTATACTAATAGTATATACTAAAAGTATATTATAAAGATTTAAATAAACCAAAAATAAATTAATATGAATTGTGCAAATTGTAATAAGACGTTTACCTGTGGTTGTCAAAAAGCATTTGATGATCAAGGAACAGCCATATGTAAAACATGTGTTAATGAATGGACTGATAAAAAATTAAGTAGTCAAGCTCCTTTAAAGGAGTTACCTACAAGAGATTTAAATTTAGAACTAGCAGCTCAACAAATTAGAGATCTGAGAAATAAATAAATATGGAGCAAGCACTTATTAAAAGAATTAAGACTGAACAAAATTTTGCAGTACAAGCATATACAAATTTTAAAGAAATTAAATTTGGGATAGAACCATGCTGCTATGTTGATTTTGAAACAGCAACTTTAAATAAGTATTTATGTGATTGGCAAAATAGTGCCTCTAATAAAGTAGTTATTGATAGTGGAATAATGGGTATATTTATTGAACCATTGGCAATAATCAATACTGAAGCAAGTATGGCTTGTCCAGTTGTACCTACTAATGTTTGTACAATAATTGATTTAGAGAATATTTTATGTAATACAGGAACTTATATACACACACAAGATGTGCCATTAGCAGTTTGGGTTATAAACCATAATTTAGAAAGTTTTCCATCAGTGACAGTAGTTGATAATTTAAATCATGTTGTAGTTGGAGATATAGTTTATAATAGTTCACATACATTAACAATAACATTCAGTTCTGCTTTTGCAGGATATGCATATTTAAATTAAAAAAAAATAACTAAAAAAATATAATCATGGCAATCAAGTATTTAAGTAGTATAAATCTAAATCAAAATGAACTACAGTTTGCTGTAATTCAGAACTTAGGTGCAGTTCCTGGAACCTCAACGGAAGGACAAATTTATTATGACACAGTAACAGATAAGTTACAGTTAAAAACTGCTGCAGGTTGGGTACCAATTCAATCAGGAACAGATTTTAATACAACATATACTTTGGCTACAGCTCCAACAGGAACTGCAATCAGATTAACGGGTAGTGATTCTACTACCAATGATGTTACTTTAACTGGTGCAGGTACTGTTGTTGTTACAAGAACAAGTGCAAACACATTAACAATTACAGGAACTGATTCTGCTGCAGGTACGGTAACTTCAGTAGTTGCTGGTACGGGTATTTCTATTACCGGAACTGCTACTATTACTCCTACAGTAAACATTCTTTATGCTGGTGCTTCAAATGCAATCTTAGCTGCAACAACAGCTACTCCAGTTGGTGCTGATACATTATGGTTTAGTGATGCTACAGATAGTACAATTAAGAAAGCTTTACTTTCCACATTCCCTGGATTTGGTGCTGATGGTACTGTAACAAACGTTACTGGTGTTAACTCTACATTTATTTCAACTGCAGTAGCTACTGGAACAACAACTCCTGCTATTACAGCTAGTTTAAGTGCAACGGGTACACCAAGCGCATCTACTTATTTAAGAGGTGATAATACATGGGCATCTGTTCCTGCTGCTTATTCTTGGTCTATTGGTGCTACTACGGGACTTGCACAAAATGTTGGAAATGGTGCATTGGTAAGAATCCTTGCAGGTTCTGGTATTACAAGTACAGTAGCTGCAGGTGCTGGTGATCCAACTGTAACTATTGTGAATACAGGGGTATTAGCACTTACTGCAGGAACTAACGTTTCTATTACAGGTACACAAGCAAACTTAACTATTAATGCAACTGACCAATATACAGGTACTGTAACAAATATTGCTACGGGTGCTGGTTTAACTGGTGGTCCTATTACTTCTACTGGTACAATTGCTGTTAAATACACATTTGCAGGTAACATTATAGATGCAGCACCTGCTGGATTACCTGGAGTAGCTCAAGATTATATTTTACTACATAATTTTATAACAAATAATGCTGAAAAGTCTCAACTTGGTGCAATATCAATAAGTGAATTAGATACACCTTCTGCAGATTTAAATATTAATACATTTAAATTAATTAATGTTGTTAACCCAACAAATGCTCAAGATGCTGCAACTAAAAACTACGTAGATACTACATTTGCTGGTTCTGGTGCATTAATTTATCAAGGTGGTTATAATGCATCTACAAATACACCTAATTTAGATGTACCTCCTACAGGTACTATTAATAAAGGATTTACATATACTGTTACAGTAGATGGTGTATTCTTTGGAGAACAAGTTAGAGTAGGTGATTTGCTTATTGCAAACATTAATACTCCAACTGTATTAGGAGACTGGACAAGAGTACAAAATAACATTGACTTAGCTACTACAACTACTGTAGGTATTGCTAGCTTTGCTGCTGCAAGTTTTGCTGTAAGTGCTGCTGGTGAGGTTACCATTAAAAATGGTGGTGTAATTTTAGGTACGCAAACTACAGGATCTTATAACCCTACTGTTGGTACAACAGCAAGTGTTAACATTGGAAATAATAGCACATTTGGTACTTTAGTATTTAATGATATTACATTAACAAATGGTGTAATTACATCATATACTACTGAATACATTCAGTCATCAAGTACAACTAATCCTGGTGTAATTTTAATTGCAACAGATGTTGAAGCAACTGCTGGTTCAGTTACTACTAAAGCTGTTACTCCGGCACAATTGATTTCTAATGCAACTTCAGTAGCTAATACTGCTATAACAAGTAGAGAATTTAAAACATCTCTTGCTGCATCGGGTGTTGTATCACATAATATGAACTCATTTGATGTAATGGTACAATTGTATGATTCACTTACTTTTGAAACTGTTTATGCAGATGTAGTTAGAACAAGTTCAAATGCAGTTACTGTTACTTTTGGTGCTGTTCCTACAAATCCTATCAAAATATTAATTATTAAAATAGGATAAATAACACTTTTATATTAAGGGGGGATTTCATAAATTCATGGTTTCCCCCTTTTTTATAAATTAAAAATTGTACTTTTGGTACCAATATAAAATAAAATTATAGATGGCAATAAGATTTTTAACCAGTCAAAATATACAAGCAGGTACATTAACTGTATCAACTATAGCCAACTTATCTACAGCATCTAATGTATTTTTAGTTTCAGATAGTGGTTTAGTTAAATATAGAACCGCCACACAAGTGCGTTCTGATATTGGAGCGGGTACTGTAACATCTATTACAATAACTCCAGGTACAGGAATAAGTGGTGGAGGAACAATTACTTCATCAGGTACACTTACTATTACAAATACAGACTTGGGTTCTTCTCAAGCTATATTTAAAAATATTGCAGCTGCAGGCGAAAGTACAATAGTTGCTGATTCTAATAATGATACATTAACTTTTGTCAATGGTTCTAATATTGCCATCACTACTAATGCAACAACTGATACAATAACTATATCTGCATCAGATACTAATAATTATCCAACTACTTTAACTTGGGATACTGGAACAGGTATTTTAGGTTTAGGAAGAAGTGGTTTATCTACTTTAACTGTAGATTTAGACGGAAGATATCCTGAAAATAATGGTACAGGTGCAAGTGGTACTTGGGGAATAAATATTACAGGTAATGCAACATATGCAACAAATGCAGGAAATGCTGATACAATTGATAACTGGGCATTTACAAATACAGGTTCTAATTCATCAACAGCACCTGATACTATTAATAGTAATGGTATAAGCTATACTGCTGTTGCATTACTTGGTCAATCAGATGGTGCGTTATATTCTCAAGCATATAGTGTATCTTGGCAACATCAAATATTTGGTGATTATAGAACAGGACAGATTGCAATAAGAGGTAAAAATAGTGGGGTTTGGCAGGCTTGGAGAACTGTTTTAGATTCTAGCAACTACACTTCATACGCTCCAACTTTAACGGGTGGTGGAGCTTCAGGAACTTGGAATATTAATATAACGGGTGCAGCAGCTAGTGCAGCATTTGCAAATTATGCTGATGATGCGGGTTATGCAACTAATGCCAATTATGCAACTAACTCAGGTAATGCAACTATTTCTTTATATGTTTCTTCACCTGATGGTGATAGAGTTGCTAGTAATAAATTACCTAACGGTAATCCACCACGTGCTGTACAATATGATTTTGCTTCTGCAAGTTCAGTTACAGGAGCTACTGGTAATTATGCTGGTGTAATGACATATAGACCATGGGATGGTACAAGTATAAGTACTGGTGATTCATCTTATCAATTAGCTTTTGCTAATCAAAGTGGTGTAAATGCATCAGGTCCTGCACAGTTATTGCTAAGAAATGGTATTAATGCTACATGGAATGCTTGGCAAACAATGCTTTCTTCAAGTAATTATAATAATTATTCACCAACTTTAACAGGAGGAGCTGCAAGTGGTACATGGTCAATTAGTATAACGGGTAGTGCAACTAGTACTCCATATGCTGACTATGCTGATACAGCAGGATATGCTCTTGATGCAGGTAATGCAACAACAGCAAATACTTTATCTAGTGGTCAAAGTAATTGGCTTGGTACAGGAGTTATTAATAATGTTGTAGGGATGTTGGCTTGGAAAAATTATGGCAATGGTCACGTAATATTTGATGCTTCTAATTCAACTACCCCAAGTGGTGGAGCTTGTAATAATACAAATCCACAAAATAACTGGACAGGCACATTCCCAACATTAATGGGGTGGAATGGAGTTAACACTTACGGAGTAAGAGTAGATAGTACAAGAGTTGCAGATGGATTAACATCAATGAACATATCTCAGTTTACAAATAACTCAGGATATACAACTGGAACTGGTACAATAAACTATGTATCTAAATTTACAGGAACTACTACTTTTGGTAATAGTTTAATTTATGATGATGGCATTCTTGTAACTATTAATGGAGCATTAACCGTAACAGGTAGTCCAACAAATTTACAATACACTAGAGTAAATAATGATTTAGATATATTTAGTGGTGATATTGATTCAGAAAACTATGGAGCTACTGCTAGACTTAGACTATCAAGAGCATCTGGTACTTTAGTTTCACCTACAACCCCAAGTTCTGGGACTGCTATTGGTAGAGTAGAATTTGGTGCTTACAATAGTGGCACTGCATCGTTTATAATGACTGCAAAAGTTGAAGCAACTATGGATGCTACAAGTGGAGCTAATGATTTACCAAGTAGATTAGGATTCTTTACTACACCAGATAATACTAGTACTATGGTTGAGAGAATGCGAATTAACAATGCTGGTCAGATAAGAATTGGTGGTACAACAATGAACTTTTCTGATATTTTAAATATTCAGGCTGGGTCAATAGCTTTTCAAAATGGATATGGTCTTAGATTTACAAGTACATCAGGAAGTATATATGCTAGTGTATATTCTAGTAGTGACAATACAGTAATTAAATCATTAGGAACTGGTGTTTTAATTAAAAACTTAAGTGGTAGTGATCTTGTAACAGTATTAAATTCAGGATCAGTTCGTTTCAATAGTTATGGAATTGGAACATATGTAGGAACAGCTACACAAAAATTAGCAGTAGATAGTTCTGGAAATATTATAGAGATTCCAATTGGTGCAGGTGCAGTAGATGGTTCTGGTACAGCTAATTATATTACTAAATGGACTAGTACAACTAGTTTAACTAACTCAGCTATATTTGATAATGGTACAAATGTATTAATTGGTACAACTGATGTAGGTACACCTACTTTTGGTTCTGCACCACAATTTGTAGTTGCAAATGCTGCAGGTGGTGTTATAGATATAAGAAGTCTTAATACAAATATATTAGCCGGTAGTGTACTAGGTAGATTACAATTTACAGGAAAAGATGATGCAACTGTAGGATATACTACTGCAGCTATTGAAGCTGTTGCAGTTGGAACAGCTGGTACAGGTAATGGTGGTGGTGGTAAATTAAAATTTATGACTGCTGCATTTGGTACTGGATCAAGTCCTTTACCAAGAATGTGGGTTAATAGTTCAGGTAATGTTACTATTGGGACAAGTGAATTAAATTATTCTAAATTAACTGTAGATGGTGACATATATGCTACAACTTCAGTAAATGGTTATTTACTTTATGCTTATGGTGGTGGTTATGGTTGTGCTATTGGAAGTCCTGGTATTTTAGGTACTGATATAGGATTATATGGTACAGCTGGTGATGAAGTAATTGCTATGTTAAATTATAGTGATGGTTATTATTATTATGGTGGTACTTCTATAAGAAGTAATGGTTCATTTGTTGGCATTAGTGCATTACCTGATTATCCATTACATGTAGGATCACAAAATGGAAATATTTCTATATATGCTGATTATGATATTGTAGCATTTTCTGATGAATCAGTTAAAGAAAATATTAGACCTATTGAAAATGTAATTGAAAGAGTACAAAAATCAAGAGGTGTACTATATGACAGAATTGATAGTGGTCATAAAGACAATATTGGTTTTATAGCACAAGAGTTAGAACTTACTTTCCCTGAATTAGTTGTTACTAATGAAGATGGAACTAAAGCTGTTAAATATCAGAATGCTGTAGCTGTTATGTTTGAAGCTATTAAAGAACAACAAAAACAAATAGATGAACTAAAAGAATTAGTAAATAAATTAATCAAATAATATGAACACATATACCTGGTTTATTGCATCATTAGATTGCAAAATAAATGAAGACAACTTACAAGATGTTGTATACAATGTAAATTGGAGATACAGTGCTATTAATGAAGAGGGCGTAATGGCTTTAACTTATGGTGGTTTATTAGTATCACCACCAAGTGCAGAAGATTTTACACCTTATGATCAATTAACTAAAGAACAAATAATTGGTTGGTTAGAAGCTGGCTTAAATGTTCCTGCAATAACTGCTGATTTGGATAATCAAATTAATTTGATTGTTAATCCTGTAGATGTAACACCACCTTTACCATTTGAAAATTAATAAGATATGTCATTACCATTAAGTGGACCTTTAAGCTTTTCAGATATAGCTAGTGTAATAGGTGTTGATTCACCTTACTCATTAGGGACTATGTCAGCTAATGCTGGATTTACATCACCAGATTCAGTATCTGAATTTTATGGTTATGGTCCTGGTGGTGGTTTGACATTATTCTTTGTAAGTCAACCTCCAACTAACTTATCGCAAAAGGTTTGTCAGATGAGACCATCTTGTTGTACACCAGTTTGGCATAATGGAATTGGAGCGTTACCAGAACCTGGAGATTTTGTTTATACAGACTCTGCAGGAACAGTACCTTTAATGGGTTTTAAAGCTCAATTTTTTTATGGAATGGACATAGAAGAATGTGTTCCAGCATTTAATTGGCTTTTAATATCTGATTTAGATTCTGGACAAGTTTTAGAAGTAGGTGGATGTTTTTAATAATTTAAATAAATAAAAAGATATGACAAAGTATATTTGGGATTGCAATATGATTGAGGTTTTACCAACCTTAGATACATTTAATAATGTAGTATGTAAAGTACATTATAAAGTAACATGCATTGATGATGAAGATTTATCTGAGTCACCAAAATCAGTTGATAAACTAGGTGTGCAAATATTAAATACAGAAAATATAACTAATTTTGTTAATTTTGAAGAATTAACAAATGAGACTATTACTGTTTGGGTAAAAGCAGCACTTGGTGAAACACGTGTTTCTGATATAGAATTAAAACTTAAAGTTAGATATGATAGTATGATTGACTCATATATCATATCTATTAATAAAGACTAATAGTTATGAAAAAACCAATTATTAAAAAAACTCTTGTAAAAAAAGAAGTTGTTAAAGAAGTTGCTATTAAAGCAAAACCTATTGCTAAAAAACCTATTAAAGAAGTTAAAGCAATAAGTAAAATTGTAAAACCTGTATTTGTAGAGGAACCAATTATTGAGATCAAGTATAGTTGGGATATAGAAAACATTGAGATTAACAACCTTACTAATATAATTACTCAAATTACCTATGAGCTTATAGGTACTTTAAATGATGAAAGTTACCCGGTTAGTGGTACAATCTTAATACCTAAAGATGGGATCCTTTCTAATAAAGTAGAAACAGGTGATTATAAAACTCTAACAAAACAAGAAATCATAGACTATATGGTTAGCAGAATATCTGATAAACATGTGGAATCAATGAAAGCTTTGATTATTCAAAACTTCAATGGAACTAAAATAATTGATAAAACTTTTTGGAAATCATAAATAAGTTATATATTTGTAACATAATTAAAAAACAATTTAAAACCAATAAAAATGGCAAAGACAAAGTTACCACAAGAAGAAGCTGTTGAAGTTAAAAAACTTACAGCAGAAGAACTAGAAAATCTAGTTAATGTTCAACAAAAGATTAACAACATTACTTTAAATTTAGGTAATGCTGAATTGGCTAAACAAGCCATGTTTGTTGAATATTCTAAAATTAAGGCTGAATGGGATGTAGTTGCAAAAACATTAGAAGAGAAGTATGGTCAGGTTAATGTTAACTTATCTGATGGTACAATTGCACCAATTGACCCTTCTGCCAACCCGCTAGGGTAATTTCTTTATACGTAAATATTTTATAAAAAATTTTATAACTGAACTTTTCTTGTTTGGTTATAAAATTTTTTGTATATTATAATTGTATAGAGCACAATAAACTATTACATTATAGTAAATAAAATATTTATGATACCAACAAATTCAAGTAATACAACAAACGGATGTGATACCATTTCATCCAATTGTGTCATTTGGCAGGGGCCGGATATTAGTTGTATAAACCTATGTAATGGTGATACAATTAGTGATGTAACAGCTAAACTAGCTGAATTAGTATGCTCATTAATTGAAGATGGCGTTGCTGCTAATCCTAACCTAACAGGTTTAGACTTATCATGTCTTAATATTCCTGGTACAACACCTACTACATTAGTTCCTGTTTTACAACAAATGGTTGATGCTATATGTGAGAAAAATACAGGAACTACAATTAACTCAGAACTAGTTAAAGCAAATCTTCCTATAATGACATTGCCTGCATGTTTAGTCTATGATGACGCATCAGGTAATCCAGTTACACAATTACGTTTAGATAACTTTACTCTTTTAATAGCACAGCAAGTTTGTGATATACTTGTTACAATAGTTTATATTGAAACAACTTTAAATAACTACAACACTAGAATAACAACATTAGAAGCATGTGTATTACCATGTACAGGAGCTACAGCAGAAACACAGGTTGTTCCTACATGTATAATTAATGTAGGAGTACTAACAGATGTATCTGTTTTACTACTTGCTTTAGAAGTAAGATTTTGTGCATTAGAAACAGCTGTAGGTTTACCTGCTGCAATTAATGCTGCTATAAGTCAAGGATCATGTATATTATCAACCACTACTACATTAGCTAATTCATCAGTATCATATGGTTCAATACCAGGATGGAATAATACTCCAGTAAATTTAGCACAAAGCACACAAAATATATGGGCTGTGTTATGTGATATGTATGAAGCTATTTCAAGCATTCAAACTAACTGTTGTCCTTCAGGATGTTCTAGTGTAACTTTTGGTTACAATACAACTAACGTAATAAGCAGTACTGGTACTATATCAGGCATTAACTTTAATTTCCAAAATACAACAGGTACTGGATCTGTTATACCAGCAACATTTAATGATTGTGCTGGTAGTACAGTTATTACTGTTAGAGATAGCAATAATGTTGCAATTACAAGTACAGTAAGTGTTTCAGCTTTACAAAACTCTGCGGGTGGAGTTACTATATCATTACCAGGTTTAAATACTTATGGTCCATTAACTACTACTGTAGCATTCTGTGTTACAGATGGTAGAGATACATGTAATGATGTTATAGTTAAATCAGTTGCGGGAGTTGTACCTTGTCCAACACCAGTTATGAGTGCAATTACAACAACAGGAGCTACTGTTACATTTACAAATATGTTAGGATCATCAGCAGTTTATGTTATAGATATTCTTAATTCTTTAACAAATGTTGTTGCAGCCACCTTTACTCAAAACGCTCCTGGTGCTACAGTAGTAAAAGCATTTACAGGTTTAGTTGCTGGTACAGCATATAACACTAGAGTAACTGTTCAAATTGGTGGTCAAACACAAGTATGTACTACACAAATAGTAACATTTACAACAGAGACTGCAGCTGCTCCATGTAGTAATGGATTAGATGTTGTATTCTTATTAGATTATACTGGAAGTATGAGTACTACTATTTCTGCTATTAAAGCAGGTATTCCATCTACAATAAGCACAATACAAGCAGCTTCTGGAACTAATGATTATAGATTAGCATTAGTATTAGCAGATGAAGGAGATACTTCAACACCAACTTATGCAACTTCAGTAGATTATTTAGCATTACCAGCTAATCAAAAAATTACAAATACAGGTTCTTATGCTGGTTCACCAAGATATCAATTTATTACAGCAGTAGAAAAATTTGCTACAAATAATACTACATCATTTACAACTCAATTAAATAAAATTGATACAGGAGCTGCACCAACATATTGGCCTATAGGTAATGGATATGGTAGTCCAGAACCTACAGATTTGGCTCTTGGATTTGTTGTTGAAGGTTTAAATTTTGCAGGTGCATTTAGAACTAATGTTGCTAAATATGTACTTATTTATACAGATGATTATCCAAGTGGTACTGATGATAATTTTGATGCTACAGATGTTACTAGATTAGCATCATTAGCACAGACTTGTTTAAATCAAGGTATTAAATGCTTTGTATTAGGTGCAGGTGTTGATTTAACATATACACCACCAGGAGGTACAACAACTTATCCTTGGAGAGTATTTGCAACAGCAACAAATGGAGCATGGAATGCGTCTTATTCAACAGCTACAGTAAATTCATTAATCACTAACGGTTGTGCAACAACAACACCACCATTAACTTAATTAAAATAAAATATAAAGATGGCATGTAATTGTTCAAAATGTAGTAGTAAATGTGGTTGTGCTGATACAGCACTAACTAACCCATGTACATATACTGACTGTAGTGTTGGTAGTGAAAGATGTGATGATGTACAATGTGCAGAATGCGTTAGCTATTGTGGTACATCTTTTCAAATAGGAAACCCCGGAACTTTATTACAAATAAATAAAGGTGAAAGACTTGATTCTATTATACAAAAGTTTGCTATGATTTTATCTAATGGTTTAGGAGCATGTACTTCTAATGATGTACAACATGATCCGTTTAATGTATATGCAGGTGTTATTACTAGTAGTACAGCATCAGTATTGTGGAATGGTACTTGGAGTGGAAGCACTGGAGTAAATATTTATTATAATACTCAGATTGCTCCAACCACATGGATTTTAGCTAATCCAGTACCAATTGTTCCAACTATATTTAATTATACAATAACAAACCTTTTAGCTAGTTCAGCATATAAAGTAAAAGTAGTAGATGCAGGTAATTCATCAGCATGTAAACCAATTGAAATACTATTCTCTACCCTAGCAGTATAACATTAAAAAAAACAACAAGAGTGATGGTTTGTTGGTTTTCTATCACAGGAGTTGAAAGAGGCTGGGGTAACTCAGTCTCTTTTTTTTTAAATAAACCTGCAATTTTATAATAAAATTTTTACATTTGTATAATTAATTTTAAAAAAGATTCTATGAGTTATTTAAAAAATAAAATACTTGAGTCATTAAAATGGAAGAAATCACCGGCTTATTGCGCATCAAGATTAGGAATATCAGAGGAAGAATACATTAAGGTTAAAGAACAAATATCAAATAAATTTAAAAAATCTTCTTACAGACAAAACCCAGCAATAGCTGAATCTGTAGACTTAGAAAAGGGTCAATCAACAATATCAGGTTCATTTACATATGAGCCAAAGACAGCAGAAGAGATAATCAAACTTTTACAAATTGATACAAAAGTCTGGAAGTTATCACAATATTGGAATAAACAAATGGGAGACCATTGGAGAGTTTCAGCTTTAATAACTAAAATTAAAGAAAATGCTAAAGAAGATTTATTAATAAATCTGTTAAACAATTGGAAACCAAAGGTTTATAAAACAACTAACACAAATAAATTCCATGACTCTAATAAAGAAGATGTATGTGGAATAATATCTTTACAAGACATTCATTTTGGAAAACAAGGAAATGAAACTATTGATAAGGATTTTGAAGATACTATAAAAAATTTATTGAACAAAGGTGTAGCATCACATAACATTAAAGTATTGTACTTTGTGGTAGGCGGTGACTTAATCAATATGGATACTTTTGCTGGTACAACAACAAGTGGAACACCTCTTGATAATTGTATGTCTGCAACAGATGCTTACATGCAGGCATTTGATGCAATGCATTGGGCAATAAATTATATCAAAGAATATTGTGAGGAACTTGTAGTAGTATATGTTCCGGGTAATCATGATAGATTATCTTCTCATCATTTGGTACATGCTCTATCTAAATCTATTTACAATGATGGGGATATAACATGGGATATAAAATATGAAGAAAGAAAGGTACATGTATGGCATAATAATTTCAATGCATTTGAGCATGGAGATAAGACAAGTAAAAACAACCCTTTGATATATGCATCAGAATACCCTAAAGAATGGGGTAGCACAATAAACAGGACATTGTATAAGGGTCACATCCATACTGATAGAAAAGTAGAATACATGACATCTAATGAGACAGCAGGTTTTATAGAAAAGACACTTCCTAGTTTAGGTAAGACAGACTATTATCACTATAGTAATAAATATACAGGTAATAGAAGATCAGGTAAATTGGAACTACAAGATCCAATTCTAGGAAATATATGTGAATTAACTCACCAATCAATATAAAGAAGCAACTTAAATTTCATTAAGTGGTCTTTTTTTTGTAAATTATAAATATACATGTATGATAAACAATTTTAAAAAACCAGATTTAAAAGCACCAAGATATAGAGAGAAAAGATTAGGTATATTAAATGAAGAAACAATAAAAGAGTTTAAAGAAAAAAAACCTTTATATTCTAATATTGATAATGATAAATTAAAAAAAATAATAAAACTATATAATGTAAATTTATGGGAAGCAGTAATTAAAAATAGAGATGGTGTAGAGTTACCTGATTCATTAGGATATTTGTTTATAGGCACATGTCCTTCTTCTAAAACGGTAAATACTAATTATGCACTATCTAAAGAATATGGTAAAGTATTACAAAACAAGAATTGGGAAACTGATGGTAACTTGGGTAAAATATTTTATACTAACTGGTCAACCAAATATAGATTTAAAAATAGAGAGTTATGGAGATTTGTAGCTTGCAGAGAATTTAAAAGAGCGGTAGCTAAAACCTACCCAGAAAGCTGGACTAAATACGTTGTGATGAAAAACAAATATAGAGTTGCTCATTTATATGATGTAAATACAGAAGAAACCAAAAAGGAATTAGAGTTATATAATGAATTTGAAACATAAACAAAATGTCACAGATAATAATAGGAGAAGCAATATCAAGAATAAGAGGACAGGTTAAAGCTGAAGTCCAAGATTCTTTTGTAACAGACAGATACATTTACAGTTTAATAGAAAAGTTTTCTCAAGTTTTAATGAGGAGACAAGACTCATTAAACAAATTAATAAAATTCAACTCTGTGTGGAAAGCACTTCCATATGTTGAAATGATTGATGTAGATAAAGTAGAAGCAGGCTGTTCTGGAATAACTAGCGGATGTACAATCAAACGTACAAAACTTAAATTGCCTTCTATGATTGAAGGTTATTGGGGTCCGCTTATACGTACTATAACTTCAATAGATGGTTCACAAGAACTTCAAGCAACATATCCTGGTACATATGTATCTATGACCAAAACAACATCTTTTAAATACAACAGAACAAAATATTTTTGGTGGTTAGATGGATATGTTTATTCACCTAATATTGAATGGGATGCTATTAAAGTTGAAGGTGTATTTAATGATGACATTACAAAATGGAATTGTGATGAAAAAGATGATTGTACTCCTAGATATAAACAACCAATGTATATACCTGAAGCAATGTTTGCAGAAATTGAATCTCAAATCATAAACATTATGATGAATACAATGAAGGTACCAAGTGAAGATTCTGATAATAAACAAAACATAAATAGATAATGAGCGTATCACATAAATATAGAACATTCAGTCAGTTATATGAAGATGTTGCGGTTGACTTTACAACTTATTCATTGGAAGGAATGATTGAACCACAGCAATTAATTAAAGTTGCTACTAGAATTAATTATGAACTTGGTCTAAAAATACATAGAACTAAAGAAACCATAATTGATGTAGAACATGGTAGAGCGCAATTACCTAGAGATTTTGCATATATTAACTATGCATTTCTTTGTGGTGAATATCATATTAATGAAACTATGCCATCAGGTACTCACGTTGAAACTTTTAATGATGTGCCTTATGTACCGGCACCTGGAGAAGTTGCTGCTTGTAGTACAGGAACAGGATGTGCTGATGTATGTGTAGTTAAAACATGTGAAGATAAAAACAGTTATCAGTTAGTTCAAAGAATTTCTCCAAATCAATATAGAACTTATAGTACTTGGACTGAATTGAAAATTCAAGATATAAATCAGAAAAGTTGTTTTTGTCCTGATTTAGCAGCACAAGCCCCAGACATTGCACAAATAGTTGATGGATTTTTAATTACTAATTTTACTAGTGGTAGAGTTTATATAAGTTATCAAGGAGCTATGGAATCACCTGATGGAGATTTATTGGTTCTTGATCAACCTCTTTGTAATGAGTATTATGAATATGCATTAAAACAAAGAATATTAGAAAACATGATTTGGCAAGGTGAGCAAATGGCTCCTCAATTACAATTGGTTGAATCACGTTTAAGACCTGCAAGAAACAATGCTTTGTCATTTGTAAATACACCGGATTTTGCTGAAATGCAAAAAGTCTTTGTAATGAATAGAAGAGCTCAATATCATAATTATTATAATATGTTTATGAGTTATGCTCCTTATAATCCAAGACTTCATAAAGGAATTAATACATCCAGTAGTATTAACAATCCTACACACTAATAAAGAATTAAATTATTATGGCACAGCAAAATGAAAATCCAGGGACATCTTCTGTAAATACTAATTCATTTATTAAAGGAATGAATAAAGATATTACGCAGGCAATGGAACCAAAAGAAAGTTGGTGGCATGCGCGTAATGCAATGAATAATTCTACTGATGGAGATCTTGGTGTAATAGGTAATGAACCATCAAACTTACAATGTGGTGTTATTCCATATACAATTATTGGTGCTATACATAGATATGGTGATCAATGGGTTGTATATTCTACTGATGATACCAATTCAGAAATTGGAACATTTGATGATAGTTTATGTGAATATAAAGTTATTGTAAATGATCCTTGTTTAAACTTTAATAGAAAGTATTTAATAGTTGGTGCAGCTAAAGAAAATTTTGATTGTACTTGGCAAGTATATTGGGATGATGGAAACAATCCTTCACGTTCATTAAACATTAATAAGGTTCCTTGGATTCAAACTATATCTTCTGCACCCGGTGATTCATGTATTACATATGATGATACAACACAATTGAATTGTGAAAAAATAAGATTAGCTCCTTTGGTTGATACACCTTGTGTTAGTTTAAGTAAATCAATAGATGGTGGTATGTTACAGAATGGAGCATATCAAGCATTTGTTGCTTATACAGAGAATGAACAAAAAGTAACTGATTACATTGGTATTTCTAATGTTCAAACATTATGGTCACATTCTGGTACAGGTGGTTCATTAAACATTAAGGTAAACAATCTAGATAAAGATTATGATTACTATGAGTTAGTATTACTTATAAGAAATCAAGGTCAGATATATGCTAAACGTATAGGTCTTTATAGTACACAACAACAAGATATTAATATTGATTATATTGATGATACGTTAGTTGCTGTAAGTTTAAAAACAATACCACAGAGAAGTCCTGCTTATGAAAAATCAAATGCAATGTATGTTGTAAATGATTGGTTAATAAGACAAGGACCTGTAAGTCAGTTTGATTTTAACTATCAGCCAATAGCAAATGACATCAAGGTCAATTGGGTAGCAAATCAAATAGATTCTAGTTACTATCATTTAGGTGGTAATAAGTTGGGATTCTTAAGAGATGAGCAATATGCATTCTTTATTAGATGGATTTATAATACAGGAGAAAGATCTTCTTCATATCATATTCCAGGAAGAGCACCAAGGCCATATACAACCCCTTCAGGGACATATCTAGAAACAGATATTATATACGGTAATAATGTTTTAGATGTTGCTGGAGATCCTTTATATAAGGTTTATAATACAGGAACAATTACAGCATCTGGTTTAACAGAAGTTCAGCCTGATGGATCACAGATTATTGCTAGAGGTGAAATGGGTTATTGGGAATCTACTGAAAGATATCCTGCTAATAGACCAGATATTTGGGGTAACCTTTGTGGTAAACCTATTAGACACCATAAGTTTCCTACTGAAGAAGTGGGAAGTGCTGGTTCACCATTACATATAAGCACAACTGCCGGAGATTTAATTAATGTTTTGGGTGTAGAGTTTACAAATATAGGCAGACCAAAATATAATAATGGAACTTATATACCAAATGTAGTTGGTTATGAAATACTAAGAGGATCTAGAGCGGGTGCTAAATCTATTTTAGCAAAAGGGTTATTTAGAAATATGCGCAAGTATACAATACCTAATGCAGAAAACTTAATAGGTGGATCTGTCCAAGGTTTATATCCTAACTATCCATATAATGATTTAAGACCTGATGTTTTTTTCCATGATGGAAATGCAAACTCTATTCATAGAACAGAAGGTTGTAATAACTATAGTCGATCAATAGGTAATTTTAACCCATTGGGATCTGCACCAGCTGTAGCTGGAGATCCTTCAGGGTATTCTAAAAAGGTGTTTACATTTTCTTCACCTGATTTGATGTTTACCAAACCTTTTCTTAATGCATATGAAACTAGATTATATGGATATGTAACTGGTAACTCAAGTGGTTATTTTAAAGCTTCTGAGGATCATCCTCAATTTAAACTATTAAGAAATGGTGCCGCAATTATAGCTGCTGTTATTGGTGTAGGATATGCTATGCATAAAATGTTAGGTACTAGAAGTAAAACTATAGAAGGTGCTAAAGGTAGTTATCAAGCAAATGATTTTTATTTAGGTTTTGGTACTGGTGGTACAACAGGTGGTGGTGCAAATCTTGCAGTAAATGCAGCTGGAGCTTTAACCGCTGCTGGAGGTTCAACACTTGGACAAATAGCTCTAAATACATTACTTAATGATGCACTTGGTTTATTAGATCTTTATGCTGGTGGAGTTGCTACATATACATTGGATATGGTTAATGCCGGAATTGTTACTGCTGCTGGTGCAGCACCTGGTACAATTGGTGGTTCACTGAATAATACACAAATAAATGATTCATCTGAATCTTCATTACCATATATTGTGAGACTATTTGTAGCTCAAGCTATGTCTAGAACTAATATAGCAATTGGTGGAAATGAAATATTAGAATTAATTTATAACTTAATTAATAAGTCTGATTTTGTATTCAAATATAATTCTTATGGATTTTTTAATTCATTTACTAAAATTAATACAGGATTATTTAGAATTAAAAATACAGATTCAAATTATTTAGGTCAATCATTTCAATCATTTGATAATGGTAATTATAAAATTAATAATTTATTTAGACCATCTACCGTAGCTGTTTCATTAAGTAACCCCGTATCAGAACCAAGTGTAATTGATACATCAAGGTTTACAATTGGAGGTTCTGTTAGTACTTCTGGTAGTGTTAATGTTACAGATGGAAATATAACTAATCCATCAGTAAAACATAAAACACCTATATCAGCTTATTATGGTGCTCTAAAATTTAATTTTGATAATCAATATGGTCAACTAGATGGTATTAAGCAAGTTCAAATGAGAGGTTGTGTAGAATATTTAGATCCTACTAAACCTGATGCTTTTAAATATTCTAGTTCAGCTATATTTGGTGGTGATATATTTATTACTAGATATACTGAAAAAGTTATAATGCCAATATTTGCTCAATACTTATTAGGTCAACCTGATGAATTTACATATGATTATTCTCAACATGTTAATATACCATATCCAAGATTTTGGTTAAATTCTCAAAAATTTGACATGAGTGCTTTGGCTGGTGAGATTGCTTCTTTAGGTCTTATAAGTTCTAGTAATTTAGATACTATTTTTCCTAGTGATTTATTTTATTTAGATAGAGGTTCAAATAGTTGTGCTAGTGGTTTGGATGCAATTTTTGGTAATAGTGGTGATCCTAATCCTAGATTTGCTATGAGATATGCTTATATGTATACTCACGTTAATGGTATATTAGATTTCTTTGTAGAGTCTGAAGTTAACTTAGCTAATAGAGATTGGGAAGATAGAGCTGACGCAAGAATATATGATGTATATGGTTATAATGATGTAGATGAATTATTTCATGCTCAGATTGAAAAGAAAGATAACTTCTATAAGTATGATGAATCATTAAGCCCATCTAAATTTGTAACCCAGTTGGGTAGTTTTGGTGAGATTCAACCAAGATACTATGATCCATACACTGCAGAAACTTGTTATGTTAGTTATCCAAAAAGATTAATCTATTCATTACAAGCACAGAAAGAATCTAAAAAAGATTTTTGGAGAGTATTCTTACCATTTAATTATCAAGACTTTAAAAATAAAGTAAGTGTAATTAAACCTATTAATAAAAATGGTGCTATTATATTCTTTCCTTTCTTATCTCCTCAAATGTTTCAGGGAGTAGATACTTTAAGAACGCAGTTAGATACTAAACTTACTATTGGTGATGGAGGATTATTTAGTCAACCATTTCAAAATATTGTTAATTCAGATTTATCAAATGAGTATGGATCATGTGAGAGTTTAAGAAGTGTTATGAATACACCCGTAGGTTTGTTTTTTATATCTCAAGCCCAAGGTAAGATATTTCATTTTACTGGTCAAACATTGGATCCAATATCTAATGCGGGAATGAAATGGTGGTTTAATAAATATTTACCATCTCAATTAGTTAAACAATATCCACAATTAGAAGCATCTCCATTATCAGATAATCCTGTAGTTGGTGTAGGTTGTCAAACAATTTATGATCCTAATGATGATATAGTTTACTTTATGAAGAAAGACTATAGAGTTAAGGCTGAATATATTGCCAATGTTACATATACTGAAAATAGAGGATTTGCTTTATCAGGAAGTCCTATTACATTAGGTGACCCAATATTTTTTGATGATTGTTCTTGGACTGTAAGTTATGATCCTAAAGCTAAAGCTTGGATATCATTCCATGATTGGCATCCTGAATTTGCATTGCCTAGTATTAACCATTTCTTTACTACTAAGACAATGGCTACTACTATACCACAATGTCCTCCGGGTTATAATTATAACTCTACTAATGGATTATGTGAAAGATCTATTAATATTAATGAACCAGCTATTATTACAGTAGATCAAATAAATTCTGTTGTTAATGGTGGTCCTACAAATTGTTTAGTAGATATTGTTATTGCAATGGATGTATCTGGTTCTACAAATTCTAATGGAGCAAGACAAGCTCAACCAGCATGGTTAACTGCATTTTTAAATGATCCAAATATAACTGGACCAATGGCCGCTGGTACAATGCAAATAGGATTTACTGCTTGGGATGGTGCTAATAGAAATTACAATATACCAAATCCAGCAGGTGGTACATGGTCAATGAGTAATACAGTTACTGAACCACAAGTAACAGCATGGTATAATGCTAACTGGGCAGGTGGTTCTACAAATGTTTCATTGGGTATGTCTAGTGCTTTGACAATGTTAAATAATAAAACAGCTAGTCAACTAGGTAATAGAAGTGCACAACCATTTTTTAGACAAATAATTATATTGGTTACTGATACAACAAGTAATCCCGGTAATATTGGTTGTCCATATCAAGGTACTGGTGTTTCTCCAAGTGCAACTGGTCCTGCAAATCAAAGAGTATATGCATTGTTCTGTGGGCAAAGTAGTGCCTCACCTAGTAATCCTGCTGTATTAGGTAATATATCTTGTACGCCAGGACCTGTAAATGTTGATGGTTATCAATTTGGAATTAATGCATCTGTACCTGCAACGTTTACTGCAGTAGCAAGTGCTATTGCAGGTTCTGTTTGTTCAATTCCATTTACTTGTGATTGTGCTCCCGGTTATACAAAAGTATTTTATAATACAGCAACAAGTGTTTATACTTCACCAACGGGTGTGTGTGATGACATTACACCACCTGTATGTAGAAAAGTTACTTGTGCGTGTCCGGTATCTCCTGTAGGTACAACAACTACAACAACAGGAAATTGTGATGATGTTTATTTAGTGGGTAATCCTACATATGTAAATCCAAATCCTCAGATTTGTAATTTCTTTAAATATGAATCTACACCTGCTAATTACAAAGTTGGTTCATTCTGGAGACACAATGTTAGATGTGATAGTTTTGCTAATTTCTATGGTACTGATTATCCATGGGAAGTAGAATTGGTTTCTAATACTGGACAAATGGTTAACACTGTTAGAAGTATGGAGTATCAATTAGAATCTTATGTATATAAAGGTGATATGGGATTTGCTTGTAATGATGATAGATGGGAAGATTTGAATTTCAATTTTGATCAATCAGTTATTTATAACAATGAACAAGTATCAGGGTTATTACAATTAACTCCAACACCATATAACAATCCTGTTTTAGAATTGAGTTACCCTATTATTAACTTGAATAGTATGAATATACTATGTTCTAAAGTAGAACAGAAATATAGATTCAATCAGTTCTATGATATTACTAATGATAGAGGTGAATTTACAAACGTTGAACAAGCAATATGGGATACACAACCTAATGGATATATTAAAGTTTTAAATACTATAAACTTAAATTATAATAAACCTCCATTACAGCATAAGAAGTTTAGACATTATTATAACAATGTTATTTTAAGAAGGGTTAAATCAGAAAATAGAAAGATGTTATTAAGATTAAATAATACTAAATTACTTTTATCAATGAGATAATGGAGAAAAAGATACAACATAAAGAACTTAGAGGATTACCTGGAGGCCCAAATGAAATGCCTGTTGATGTTACAAGGGTATTTTCTACTGAAGGATATAGAATAGATAGTCCTGATGTAGATAATGATAAAAACATTATACCATCTGGATCTATTACTATGAAAGAAAAAGATGGAAGTCCTTTAAGAAAGGGTCCAATTCATGGTGTTGATAATTTAGGTAATGAACAAGTTATGTATCCTGGTTATGACTATGAGTTTCCTGGCACTGAAGTAACAGAAACATTAATAGCCAAGATGGGTGGTGGCCTATTAGATAAAACTATCAAGTGTAGTAATTGTGGTTGGGAATGGAAAGCTGCTGATGGTGGATCTGATATTTATGATTGTCATAAGTGTCCTGGTAAAGGTGTAGTAAAAGCACAAGCAGGAAAAGAAGTGAAAGAAAATACTTCTTGGACAGCATATCTTAATCCAGCAAACTGGGGTACATCTAGGTATGATGATGCTGGTACATTTAAAGAAGCTTTTAGAGCAGCACGTAATGAAGGTGATTCTGATTTCTTATGGAAAGGTGATAGATATTCTACTGAATTAAAAGCTGAATCAAAAGAACCGGCTAAAGCAAAAGGAATAACACCGGAACTTTTAATAAGACAAGCATATAGAGAATCTGCATTTAATCCTAATACTGTTTCACCTAAAGGTTATAAGGGTTTAGGTCAAATTGGAGATGGTGTAATTAAAGATTATAAAAAGGCAAATAATATTACAGGTAATATTGATCCTTTTAATATGAAACAAAACTCCGATGTCCAAAAATATTCAATGAATGAATTATATAATTCAAGTTTTATTAATAAACCAGGTCAATCAGAAAATGTAAGATTAGCTAAAACATTAGCTTCTTATAACTGGGGCCGTGGTAATGTTATGAACTTACTAAATGATTTAAAAGAAGAAGGTGTTGACATTTATAATAGTTTAGATTGGGTTAGTAAATTACCTGAAGAACCAAGAAATTATATTAATGATATACTATTACAAAAAAACACTACCTTTAACACTGATTTTTCTAAAGCACTGGGTAACCAAAAGAATAAACCTATAAAAAGTTTATATGGTTTTAAAGATGGTGGTGAATCAAAACCAGGACCATTAATGCAAGCATACAATAGACTACTAGCAGAAAAGAAAATGGGTGGTGCTATAGATTACAAACAAGGTGGTGGTGAAAAGAAATATTCAGAACAAGATGGTAGATTAGTTGTAACTACAAAAAAAGTTGATACAGCAGATGGACCAAGATTTTATCAAGCCAAATCACCTGATTATAATTTTTCAATAGAATTGACAGATGCTAAAAAAGTTGGTGATTCAATACCAAGAGCTAATTTAAATCCGCGTATAATTGAAGTTTTAAATAAAAAAGAATTTGGTGGTCAATTAAATTCTGGTAATATTACTATGTATAAAGATTATATAAAAGGTAATGTTGGGAATGAAATAGAAGCAGTAAAAAACTATGATAAACTAAATAGAATTTATTATAGTAAAGCAAAAGAGTTAGGAATGACTGTTGCAAATTACATAATGACGCATGTTGTAGGCAATTCTTAAACCTTAAAAATTAGTAAATCTATAGATTTATTTGTATATTAATAATATAATGTAAGCACCGTGAAAGTAAACAAAATAAGTTTAATGCAAGAAGGAGGACAGAATACTGAACAAGTTGCAGCCCAGCCACAACAACAATCAGTAGATCCTGCTATACAACAAATTTCAGATTATATTTCTCAAGCAATAGGTCAAGGACAGAATGCTGCGGAAGTTGTTATGGCTTTAGTTCAACAGCAAGTTGATCAACAAACTATTGGTCAAGCTTTAATGATGAATGGTTTTGAAGAAAATGATATTGCTTCTTTGTTTGAACAAATGAGTCAAGGTCAACAACCAGAAGAACAAGTTGGTGGTGAACCAATGCCTGTTGATCAATTAGATCAAACTTCACAACAATTAACTGAAAATGAAGACATGCATGCTGATGATATGTCAAAAGAAGAAACACAAGAACCCGGAATGTCTATGGGTAAATCAGGAATAGAAATTAAACCTGAAAATGAAGGTAAGTTTACTAGATGGGCTCAAGCACGCGGAATGTCTGTGCAAGATGCTGCAAGTAAAGTTATGGCAAATAAAGATGAATATCCTCCAGCTGTAGTTAAGATGGCAAACTTTGCTAAGAACGCTGCTGGTTGGAAAAAAGAAGATGGTGGTGAACAGTATGATATGGGTGGTACTCCTCAAGGTAAAGTAGGAGCAGTTAACAATGTATCTGTTAATAAAGATATGAATTGGCAACAAGCTCCTGTGTATATTAATCCAATGGCGTTTGAATATACTAATGATAACTTTAGTTTAGGTAAAGCAGCTGCTGTTGCTTATGGTGGTTATAAAGAATTTTTAAGTGGTGCAGATGAAAATAAAGATGGTGTCAAAGACGGATTCTTTAGAGATGGTTCAAAAAAAGCAGGGATAAGAGATGCCACTAAAGGTAATTATTATAATTATAAAATTACCCAAGATGCTAATGATACAAATAAATACGTAGCAGACAATACAGATTTATTTAATGCATCAAAAGATAAAGGAAATTTAAGAACAATTGATCAATATGGTAAAGATGTAGCAAGTAATTCTAGATTTAATTATGATACTAAAACACATGATTATAATTCTATTATTAGCAGTAGACCTATAGATGAAAGAATTTATGACTCAGCTGCTCAAAAAAATGCAATAGCAGGTAAAGATTATAACTACTTAGCTAGCATGGATAAAGATACCAAAGCTATGATTATGAGTGGTAAAGATGATCCTACTGGAACTAGAATAGGTATTGATGAAAAAGGTAATGGTATGTCATATATGCCCGGTGCAGATAATCCATATGAGTATAATACATATATGGGTATTAATAAAGTTGGTCAAAATACAATGATACCTACTGGAAACAATGGTCAACCCATAGCTGGTATGACTAATACTCAACCATCAGTATTGGCTGTTGCACCTTCTACTACTCCACCTAATGTACCACAAAAATCATTTAAAGATTGGTATGTTACAGGAGATGCTGTAAGAAATCAAGGTAAAAATCAAGAACAACTTCAATCTGAGTATGACGCTTACCTTAAACAAGGATTTAAATATGGTGGTGACTTAGACAAAGCTCAAATGGGTCCTCCTGAATGGTTAGCTGGTTTAGCAAATCAAAATTCATTTTATGATCCAATGCAACAACAAGGAATAAATAGTTTCTTTAGTAATATGGGTCAAACAGATTATATGTCAGATACACAAGCTGTAGCTGATGCTCAATTACAAAAACAAAATCCAGCATTAGGAGCAACTCCGCAACAACAACAAATGCAAAATATGTTTACTCCCCAACAAGGCAGTCCAACATTTAATGCACCAACAAAACCAGCTGCACCAACATTTGAACCACCAAAAGTAGAAAGAACAAATAAGTTTGAAGGTGGGATGAATAGACTAGCCGATAGTCCTGTAGTACAAGGTTATGGAAAATTGTCTAACTTTGCCGTTAAAGGTGCTGATGTTATTAATGATTGGTTTAGAGATAAAAATGTTAATCAAGCAAGAGAAGATAATTTTAATAAATTAGGTGCTGATTATCAATATGCTACAGCAGAAGATCCTTTTAATAAAAGAGGAATGTGGGATGTTAATACTGGAACTGCAGGTAGTGAAGGAGATAGAACAGTTGGTTTATACATGAGCAAATACGGTGGTGAAAACAATACTGTAAATGTTGATTCAAATATATTAGCAAAATTAATTGCAGCGGGAGCTGACATTGAAATATTATAACTATGGCAAAAATTAAAATAAATAGTTTACCTGCAGGCTTTAAATTAGTTAATGGTAAAATAGAAGAAGATCAAATAATGAAAGAAGGTGGCTATGTAACTGGTGACCAAGCTGGTTATGGATTAGTTACTCTACCACAGGAGTATTATAATAATGCTAATATAAATACTACAAGAGATGAATCTGTAAGATATAGTTTATCTGGCGTACCTAGGGACAAAGCAAACATTGAAGCTGAAGGTGGTGAAACTGTGTTAACTGATTTAAACAATGACAATCAATTTGGTCTATATAATATAACTGGACCAAGACACTCTAAAGGTGGTGTGCCAATGTTTTTACCAGAACAATCTTTTATTTATTCTGATACAGATAAAATGAGATTTAATCAAGAAGAATTAGCTGAGTATGGTATTGAAACCAAATTAAAAATGACTCCTGCTCAAGTATCTAAAAAATATGATCTTAATAAATACTATGGTGCTATGAAAGATCAATTTGCAGATGATATAACTTCACGTAGTTCTGAAATAATGTTAAAGAAAAATATGATGGGATTATCTAAATTAGCATTTGGTCAAGAACTTAAAAAGAAATTTGAAGATGGTGTGCCTTTAGCGGCTCATCCATACTTAGTTTCTATTGGAGAAGATCCAATTGAGTTTACTGCAAAAGTAGAAAACATTACTAAGAAGCAAGCTCAGATGAAAGCATTTGCTGCTTTGTCTCCTGAACAACAACAACAATTATTACAGTTGCAAGAAATGATGGCTCAAGTTGATGGTCAACAACCTCAACAACAAGAACAATCTTTTGAAGATCCTTCAATGCAAGATCCTGGTATGCAAGAACAACAATTAGCTATGGCTGATCAAGATGTTATGGCTATGGGTGAAGAAGGAATGGCAAGATATGGTAGAGAAATTGGAATGTACCAAGATGGTAAAGAAAAACCTGTTAATCCTTTTCCTAAAGATGATCCTAATTATGCTAAGGTTCAAGAAATGATTGACTCTGGTAAATATGAAATGACTAAAGGAGCTGTTGTAAATGGTAAACAGATGTATAAATTTAAAGAAATTTCAACTGAAGATCCTAAATTTAAAGCAGATAAAGAAGCTCAACTAAAAAAAGAAAAAATTTCAGGCAAAGATCAAAAAGGACAAGGATCAACATCAATTTATGAAGAAGGTATTTCTGGTCAAGAACGAGCAATAAATGAAAGTCCTATTGGTTATTATATACCTGGTAGATTATCACAAGGTACTAGACCTTCATTTCAAAATAAAGCAAGTGATAAAGCATATGGTTCAGCTGATATTGCAACTCCAGAATCACAAGCAGATTTTGAAGCTAGATGGAGTGATGTTATAGCACAAATACCTGGATTTGATTATAATAAACCTTTACCTAAAAATGCTAAAGGTGAAACATTAGCAGATCCTCAATGGACTCAGTTTCAAAAATTAGCAGAAGAAACAAGAAGAAAAGAACATATTGCTGCATTTGGAAATGATAAAGATTATGTACCATACTTTAAAGATAAAATAATAAAAGATGAAGACAAAGGAAAAGGTTTTGATGGTAAGATAGGATTGCATACTTATAATGCTCCACGTTTTAAACTAAATCCAGTAAAACCCGGTGATGTTGAATTTGGTCTTGATATACCAGAACCAAAAAGACCAGATCTAGAAATTACTCCAATTAAAGAGTATATACAACCTGAAGGACAATGGTGGGCACAAGATGTTAATAACTTAAATGCTTTAAGTTTAGTTGATGATAATTTGTATTTACCATGGGCACCAGATGCTGCACCTGCTAAAATAGATTATGTATTAGATGATTGGAGAAGTAATGCTAATGCAAATTTAGCAGCTGCAAATACTATGGCCGGAGCATTAGGTGCTGCCGGTGGACCACAAGCTGTAGCTACTTCAAACATTCAGGGTACTGCACTTGAAGGTATTGCTCAAGGTATTAATAGAGTCAATACTAATAATGTTGGCATAATGAATCAAGTAGCTCCAATGCAAGCACAATTAGATATGCAAGTTAATGGTATTAACCAAGCTAGGAATACTAAAGTTTATGATGATACTCAAAAAACATTGCAGAATCATGACAACTTTAAAAATTGGAAGATTGGTAAAGAAGCAGAACTCTTTAATACAGCACTTACTAATAGAGCTAATACATATAATTTAAATTCAACTTATGATAATTATTCAATTGATCCTACAACAGGTGGTCCTATTTATTATAAAAATAGTAAAGCCTTGCAGAAAGTTGGAAAAGAACCTGATAGACAAAAAATACTATTAGATTCATATGCTGAACTAAAGAAAAATTTAGGACCAGATCAAAAGGTTGATTTAGATTTCTTAAAAATGTATATGGGCATGAGTCCATCTGCTAACACTGATATAACTAATGCTCAATTAGAAATGCAAAAAAGAGGTACGCCAATGGGATATCCACAAGCTCAACTTAAATCAGGAAAAGAAATAAAAAGGATGGTAGTACCATTCTACACAGGAAAGATGGGAGCATAAACTTAAAAAGTTTTATGATTTATCTTGTTAAACTTAATAAATTTTAGTAATTTACAATTATGGCAACATACGTACCAGGAGTAGAAACATATTTACCAGACATTAAACCGTTTACACCAGACTATAAATTTTTGTCTGCTGTACTTGATATAAGACAGGATAAATATAACACTAATTGGAAGGCAACTAATGACCTTTACAATAAAATAGTCTATGCAGATTTGTCTAGAACAGATACCAAAGAACAAAGAGATCAATATATAAATCAATTAGCTCCATCTTTAGAGAAGATCTCAGGGATGGATTTATCATTGGCACAAAATGTAGATGCTGCTAAATCAGTATTTGCACCATTCTTTGAAGATGATTTAATAGTAAGTGATATTATGCATACCACTAACTATAGAAAAGAAATGGATTATGCAAATAGACTTATTGATTCTCCTGATCAAAAGCAAAGAGAAAAGTATTCTCAAGATGGGGTAAAAGGTTTACAATACCACATGGAGGACTTTATAAATGCTGCTCCTGATAAAGCAATGAAAATGGGGTTACCTAAATTTACTGAAGATGCTGATTTAATAGAATTATCACAAGAGGTTTTAGGTGCAATGAAACCACCTTTGAAAATGAAGGTAGATCATTATGGTGTAAATCCTGATGGTTCAGTAAATACTGATTGGATTATTACAGAACAAAATGGTAATTTAGTTACTGGTCCTGCATTACAATATATTCAGAAAGCTTTATTAGATGATCCAAGAGTTGTAAGACATTATCAAAATCAAGCGTTTGTAAGAGGTAGAGATTTTGCTGCAGAAGGTATGGCCAGCGGAATGTTTACTAGTAAAGAAGAAGGTCAAGCTGCTTGGGCATCTGAAACTATCAATAGAATAAATAAACAAAATGAGTACTATGTAAAGAAAGACATTAAAGCTTTAGCGTTAGCTCAAGATGTGAATGTTAGATGGGATAACTATCAAGCTTCTAATGGTATTGTTCCAGGTTCTGATGATGAAAAAGCAATGCTTGGACAACGTTCATCTTATGAAGCTACTAAAGCAGCTTTAGATGCAAAGTTAAATATTCAGAAAACAGCTAATGCACCCGTTAAAGATTTTGAAGGTACATTGAATAAAGCTTATAATCTTTTAATGCAGAATAACATATCTAAAGATATGCAAGCTGCTGCTCAAGCATATGGTGCTAGAGATATGGAGTATACAATGAAGGTTAATGACTATGCTAAACAAAGAAAAGATTTTGAATATGACTTAGCTAAAATTGAAAGACAACATCAAAATGCAATTGAGTTAGCTAATGTTAAAGGTCAAATTGATTTTGATTTAGCTAAAGCAAAAGGAGAAATTCCAACTGAAAACCCTTTACTAAAGGCATTATTAAATGGTGCACCTACTGTTGGTGGTGCTCAAAATTCAAATTATCCAGTTGGTCCTGATGGATTAGCAGATAAAAATACAAATATGTATTTAATGGCAAGCAAAGAGTATGGTGAATTAAGAACTCCAGTTAGAGAGAAACAACTTGATGCTGCTACTAGTGTATTAACATTTTTAAATCCTGCGGGAGAAATAGATAATGCTGGTAAACCTACACAAAAATATACAGTAAAAGTAGAGGGTCAAAATTTTACAGGAACAATTGATCAAATAAAAAATAAGCTTGGTACTAAAAATACAGATGGTACTTTTAAGTATAGAACAGATATAGATGATTTATATCAACAACAATCTGCAATATTGAATGATCCAAAACAAATGGCTAAGTATCCTGGTAAAGCTAAGACAGATACTTATAAAAATTTGTATGCACAAATATATTCTGATCAAGGAATTAATAATCAAGTTCAAGTACTTGATCAAACAATTAATACTTTAACAACTAAGTATAAAAAAACACATGATGGAGTTGTAGAGTTAGTTAAAGGTGAAGATAGTAAGGTTAAAGAGTTAATGGAAAAAGGAGGGATGCCCGGTATATTTGAAACAACAGCATCTGGTTTTAATCAAGAACTTTCTAAATCAGAATATATTGCTAAAGTAGCAAAATTAGCATCACAAGGAAAAGTAAAAAATATAGATCTTCCAGGATGGGATACTGGTACAAGTAATAGTAATTATATGCATACTGTTACAAAAGGTACCGGTGAATATTATTCAACTAGAGATGGTGAAGGTGGTAGTATACAAAAAGAAAGACAGACAACTGTTACTGAATTAGATATGAGTGCTATTGAAGCTGAAGCAGGCAGGGTATATGATGCAATTAAAACAAAAAGTAATAGTGCTTTAACGGGGCATCTTGGTAATAAGTTTGAAACTGCAACTTATAAAGGTCTTTTATTTGGAAAAACAGGTGCTTCTGAAATAACTACAGCACCAGTTTATAGATCTGTTGTTGATCCTTTAGTTGCTTCCTCAGAAGGTCAAACTACCTTAGCTCAAATGGTAACGCAAAAGAATATGTTAGATTCACAAGGTGGTGGTTATTCAATAGTCCTTGGTAATTTATCAGATAAAAAAGATGCTAAATCTATAGGTAATGATGCATTGGCTGCTAAAGCTTACAATGCTTATATAGCTGATATGACAACATGGTTAGGTAATCCTAAACGTAGTAATGATGCAGGTAATTCTCCAAGAGCAACTATTACATATTCTGGTACATTGGGTGCTACAGGAGACGGAAATAAAACCACAGCCGGATATACTATTGATGGATTTAATGAATGGCTATCTAGTAAAGTTAAAGGTTCAGTAACAGAATCAAGTGGTGCTGCAGGTGAATATGGTTTATTTAGCAAATCAGAAGTAGAACAATTACGTAATGGAATTAGTATGGTGTTTGATAAAGGACAAGATATTAATCCTAGATCTAGTAATAGACAATACTATTCTAAAACATTAGCGGCTGTTGAAGCTAGTCCTGACAAATATGTAGAATATAATTATGGTGGAGTAGATGGTATGACACCAACTGGAACATATAGAATTGTTAAAACAGGAACAGATCAGTTTTATGCTACATATAAATATAATACTTATCAACCTAATGGAACATATACCACAAGTGATTGGCAACAAATTCCTATAGAAATGGGTTCTTTTAATGCAGCTCAATCAATTGATGCGCAAGTACAAAAAATGAAAGAAACATTTGAAATTAAAAGACAAATGAACTTAGATGATTATAATAAAAACTCTGCTGTTAACGGAAGAAAAAATAAATAATCACTACATTTACAAAAAATAATTCAGGTACTAATACATGGAAAATCAAGTTGAAAATAACAGTTTAGATCAAACAATTTTGAATAATCAGGTTACAGAAAATGTTATCCCAAAAGATAATTCATTTCAACCTGTAATGGATATGTTTGATAGTGAAGAAAATAATGCTCTTATGAGCAGAATGGATTTAGCCCAATTACAACAACTTGATGCATTAAAACCATTAATTGATAGTACCGGAATTAGAGCTAATGGAAATGCTGCTGCAAGAAGACCTACATTATCTTCTAATACCTTTGATCCTGTTCTTCAACAAAATCCTCCTAACTTAAATGAGCCAGGTGGATTTGAAAGAATGATGGAACAAAATGTAAAAACTGGTTTTCAACAACAACAAAAAAGTATTAAACCAGGAACTGGTGTAGCTGCACCTGCTTTTACAGGAATGGTTCAAAGTAATTTCATGCGTTATTATGAGCATCCTGAATTTCAAAAATTAGGATGGAAACCATTTGCAGATAATGAAGCATACTATAATGCTAACTCAACCATCTATGATGATATGAGTAGAATGTGGGGTCAGTTTGGTAGTTTAGCAGGAACAGGATTTATGGGTGGTTATAGATCTATAGGATCTATGTTTACTGGTGAGTCAATGGTAACAGATTTAAAATCTGCAAATGAGTTTGAGGATGCAATGGCAATTGGTAACTCAAGTAGAGGTGGTGCATTAGCTTGGACTAATAACTTATTATTAAATTCAGCATATACTGTTGGTATTATAGGTTCTATTGCTGCAGAAGAGTTAGCATTAGCTGCTTTAGAAGTAGGAACATTTGGTGGTGCAACTCCCCTAGTAGCTGCAAGAACTACAGCCAATGCAGCAAGATTAGCAAGAGCTGTTGGTCAAGCTACTACTGTTGGTAGATTATATAGTGCTGGTAGAGGAATGATGACTACATTAAAAGGTCTTGATGCAGCAAAAGATTTTTGGTCTGTTGCTAGAGCTGGTGGTAAAATGACAGCCGGATTATTTGCACCTGAAACATTAGCTGCTGTCAAAAGATTAAAGACTACAGAAGTAGTTGCACAAAACTTAACTAATATGGCTAAAGCATCTGAGTATGCTGGTTCATTTTATAGAGATGTAAGAGCTTTAAATTTAGCATTATCAGAAAGTAAACTTGAAGGAGGTATGGTCTATAATCAATTGATTAAAGACGGTATGGATATTAAGTTTGCTGAAAATAATGGAGGTCCTGTTACTACAGAACAAGTTGCAGACATTCAGAATAATGCACACAAAGCTGCATTTGCAACTACAATGACAAACATGCCTGTGATATACTTGACTAATAAATTAGTTTTGGGTAATTCATTAGGCGGTTTTAATAAATCATTAGGTAGAGTATTTAATGAACAAGCAAAAGGTATTGGTAGCAGAATTATTAAAACTGCACAGACTGTTGGTAAAGATGGTGTAAAATCACTATCTCCATTTAAAGATGCTGGTACAGGACTTAAAGGATTAATTACAACAATTGGTAATGCAGGAGTTAAAGGTAACCTGACAAAATTAGGTCAAGGATCATTAAGATATTTTGCTGCAAATTTAGGAGAAGGTGTACAAGAACTTTCCCAAGAAGCTATTTCTGCTGGTACTAAAAATTATTATACTTCTTTATTAAAGGATCCAATGAATGGAGGACCTGAATTGTTTAATGCTTCAGTCAAAGCTGGAATAGGAGAACAATTTTCAGCTCAAGGTTTTGATGTGTTTATGTCAGGATTTTTAATGGGTGGTGTAGTTTCTGGACCACAAAAATTATTTTTTCAAGGTGTACCTGCTTTATATCAAAGAGTTGCAAATCCAGAAAAGTATGCTGAGTATAAACAAAACAAAGAAGACTATATTAAATCTGTAGTTGATACTTATAATGCTGTTTGGAATACACAAGCAGAAGATCCAAATGCAATGTTTGATCCTAAGAAATATAATTTCTTACAACAAAAAGCAGCAGCAACTGGTAAAACACTAGCATCTATTGCTAATGATCAATTTGATTTTATTGATGAAACAGATTTTGCTAAGTTTCAACAGATTCATACTGTATTAAGTACAGGTGGTGCTGCTTTATTTCAAGATCAATTAGTTGATTATATGAAAATGTCTGATGAAGATTTAGCTACAGCTTTTCCTTCAAGCAAAAAAGATATTAAAAATGGAAAGATTAGAGAACGTCTTCAAAGTATGGTTAATCAAATTGACAAAACTGAAGATGTATATCAACAATCTAAAGATAGAAATCCAAATCCATTTATGCCTGAAGCTTATGAAAGAGGTTCAAGACAATGGACAGAAGAAACAATAAAGAAAGTTGCATTTGAACATGCAAGATATCTTTATATGTTTACTCAAGATGGATTTACTAGAGCATTGGAAAGATCAAATAGTATATATCAAAGTTTAACATCTGATCCATTGTTTGATAAAATGGCAGCAAGTGATTTAACTGTATTGTTAGATCAAGATTCTATTGATAAAGAAATACAAATGTTAACTGAAGAAGCTATTGTTTTATCAGGAGACAAAATTAATGAAAGCAAAGTAAAACAAAAGACAGAAAGAATAGAAAGACTATCTGCATTTAAAAATGTATTACTAGAAAATCAAACTAAAGATGGTTCTTTTGATAAAAGAAAAATGGGCCTACTTAGAAATGAATTTGAAAAGTATGTTAAACACATGGCTAATCAATCTGGTACATTTGTAAATAAAGAAAATATTGATGCTGCATTAAAACAAATTATAGATTATACTGCATTAAAAGGTAGAGCCAAGGTATATGATAAAACAATTGAGTATTTGAATGATCCTCAAAAGTTTGATCTAGTATTTGAAAGAACTGCTGAAGTATTGAAAGAACAATATAAAAACAGAAAATCAATATTTGAACAACAAGTACGTGATTACGTTGGTGTAATTGAAAGAAATGAATTAGCTAATCAAATTGCTAAATTAGGATTTATTCCTAATAATACAGAAATGAAAATGTTTTTAGAAACTGGAGACAGTAGATACTTAAAAACATTTTACAATCAAAAAGGAGAACAACTATCTGCTTATGATAAACAAGATCTAGAAGATATACAAGCATTGTTAAATGACTATGAAGAAACTAGACCTGATAAAAAAGTAGAAGAAGTTAAAGATGAAGAAGAAGTAGCAGAAGAAGCAAGAACTGAAGTAGATGATATATTAGATGGTATAAACATTGAAGTTTCAGTTAAAGATTCAGTTGTATTAGATAATACAATGAAAAAAGCTTATGCTAAATATGCAGCTAAACAAACGGCAGCTGGTAAAAAACCAATCACTTTAGATAAATGGATCAACAGTGAAGATGGTAAAAATCATAGAGCGGCATTTATTGCTGTTAAGAAAATTTGGATTGATAATGACACATTGATAAATCCAAATAATCCACTCACTGAAGCAGAAATCCAAAGTGAATCTAAGTTAATACCATGGTTACAAAGTCAAGAAGGTAAAACAAATGACTTAGTACAGAATGTTGTTAATGCATTAGGGTTAACTATTGATGATGTTACTGGTCAAACAGAGTTGTTACCTGCAGAAGGTGAAGCTGTTGAAGGTAATAAAAATATAACAATAGTTAAGAAAGGTAATACTGTTTCATTAATTGAATTAAAGACTGTTGACTCACAAGGTAACATAAGTACTTCATATCAATTAGTAGATCAATTTAAACAACCATTAGAGGAAGAACTATTAAATAGATTTAATGTTCCTTCATTTGGTATTTTTGTTGAGGGAGATAAAGTTAAAGCATTGTCTATGCAAAAAGCTATTGATGATGCAGCACCAGATACTACGTCATTTATTTTTGATGATGTAGAATTAAACTATGGTCAACTTGTTTATGATCAAACAGGTAAAGAATTTATTGTAGTAAGTCAACCAAAACAAGTTGGTACTGAACGTAAATTATTAGTTGTACCCTCTGATGAAATTAGTCCTTCAATAGAAGAGACTAAGAAAGCTACCTTTAGTGTTAAGCCGGGTGAGTTTAAAGCATCATTTAATGTGCAAGCTTTAGATCTTAAAGTACTACCACAAAGCGTTAGTAGGTTAAATATTAATGAACCTATTCAACCTTATGCATATAGAAATAAAGATGCTGCTACTAATCAATGGTTAGAAACTCCTGAACAAGCAACAGCAAGATATAACTTAGTTATGTCTATGTTGTCTTCTGAAGAATTAAATGAATTAGAATTAATTGTTACATTAGATCCTGAAGGAGGATTAAATAATGGTAATTTAATTATCCCTGGTTTTAAAGAAGCAAACCCCTATATCCAAACAATAAGAGCAAACTATTCTGTTGGAATTAGAACTTCTAATCCTAATGTGCAGGCTAAGATTGATGCTGCTATTGAAAAGAACGGTTTAAATAAAAGCAATTCACCAAATGGTGTTTTTGGTTTTATGCAAAATGCAAATTTTGTAATAACTAATTCTCAAGGTACTGTAATTAATCCTGCTACTATGACAGCGGATGAATACAAAAATATAGTATACACACCAGAAGGAATGGATGTAAATCTTGAAGAAGATTTAAAACGTGCTCAAAATAATTTTGCATTAAATAATTTATTAAGTTCTATGTTACCTGAGTTAGTAGCAAATAATCCTGATGGAGTTATTGCACTTTCTAAATTACCAAACGGTTTATCATTCATCTCTAAACCAGGAGTAACAATGTATGATAAGTCTCCAAAACCATTAGGAGATTTACAATATAGTACTGCTGATGAAGAAGGTAATTATTTGATTTATCAATTAGAAAATAATAAAGGAGGAGCAAGAACTAAAGTTGCTATATCTAATCTTGAAGGAGAAGAAAGAAGACAACTAATAGATAGAGTTGAAGAAAGCTTAACTAAACAAGGATTGTTAGATAGCATTACAAGTTTAACTGATGCTTATGTTGCTGCAGTATTATTACCTGATGGATCATATGCTTTAGTAAATCTAAAAGCTAAGTCTATTGATTTGAATGCTAAATTTCTTGAATTAATAAATAGATCTGAAACAACTCTATCTGATAATCCTGAAGCTAATGCTGAAAAATTTGATAAAAGATTTAACGTTGACTATAACAAAGCATTAAGAAGTGAATTATTTATTAGTGCTAAACCTGGCTATAGACTTTCATTACAAGTAAGTCCTTGGGGTAAGATTGAATTAGAAATTTCAGATTCTAATAATAAACAAATAGGTATAGTTAGATTAAATAAATCTGAGATTTCAAATAAAGATCTATCAGTTGATGATAAACTTAACTTACTATTAGATAAATTTAATGCGTTACCAGCTGTTGTTGCTGCTGATGTAAATCTTACAGCTGCAAACTTTAGAGCTTCATACTCTAGAGAAGCGGGTGTTCAAGAAATACTTGATAAGACAACAACACAAGTTGCACCACAAGTAGTATCTAATAATGCAATTCAATTATCTGCAGATTCTTCAGCTATTCAAGCTGCTAAAAATATTCCTATAGTTCAACGAACTGCTTTTGTTTCAACAGAAGAAATTCCTGTAGGAATTGATGAAATAGTTTTAGATTTAGATACAGCTGGTAAAAGACTTGATATAGAAAAAAGAAGAAAAGCAGAACTGGATGAATTAAAAAGAAAAAGACAGTTTGATAAAAAGAATACAGATCCTATTAATGCTAGGTATGATGCTGAGTTAGCTGCTTTAGATAGTAGTAAGGAAGTAGTAATAACTTCAGAAGAAAAAGCAGACGCAGTTAATACAGATAATATTAATCCTGAAGATATTAATGTAGATGATATTAATGCATTAAGAAATGGTGTTAGATTAAACAAATTAGAAGGTGTTAAGCAACAATTAGAAACTCTTAAAGCAAAACTTACCGAAGGGTTAGTTGGAGCAGCTAAAATTAAGGCTGTTAAAGAAAGCAAAGAGTATCAAGATCTTTTAGCTGAAAGAAAAAAATTAGAAAGTGAAGCTAATAAAATAGTTTCTATTGAAGATGCTGTTGCAGATGCTGAAGACATTAATGTATTTACAGAATGGGCTTCACAAAATCTTCCAAGTTTTATAACAATAGAAGATATTAAAACATTAGGTGATAACCTTAAAGCTGGAGGTGTACGTGTTGGTGCATTTGTTTTAGGTCTTAATGATATTGGTGGAGGATTAACTGTTAATGGAACTTTATTTACTGGAGCTAAATCTCCATTTAAATATCATGAAGCATTTCACGGTGTATTCAGAATGTTATTAACTGATGCAGAAATTAAAAAATATTTAGCAATTGCTAGAAAAGAAGTAAGAGCAAAACTAAGAGCAGAAGGTAAAAACTTTGAGGCTGAATTAGAAAGATTCAGAAATTCAGCTAATACTTATTCTGATATGAGCCGTGAAAGATTAGAACAAGAATACTATGAAGAATACTTAGCTGATGAATTTGAAAAATTTAAAGCAAATGCAAAATCAACTCAAACAGATTCTTCTGTTAAGTCTTTATTCACTAGAATTATGGAGTGGATTAAATCTGTATTCAGCTCCTTTACTAAGAATCAATTACTTACTTTATATGAAAACATTGATGCGGGTAAGTTTAAAAATGCGGGAGTAAGTCAAAATCAATTTGTTACCAGCATGATGACTGGTATAGCATTAGAAGCTAATGCATTATTACCATATGATACAGAACAGAATGCCAACAATAAAGTTGGATACTACTTCTTAGATAGTGCTATTGCTGAACCTTTGGTTTCAAGTATAGCTGCTATGTACATACAAGAAGTTCAAAAAGTAAGAGACCCAAATGTTAAACGCGGGGACATACTTGAGAATGTTATGAATGATTTTGCTGCTTTATATGATGAAGAAACTGAAGCAAATCAAAAACTTTCTGATGAACAAAAGAAATTTTTACCTCAGATTAGTGAAGTGTTTTATAATTTTTCTGATGAGTTAAAATCTGAAGTATACAAAGTATTAAACATTATAACTAAACAAACTCAAGAAGAAGAATATAATAATGAGTATTTTGAAGAAGAGGTTGGTTTAAGAAATGTAGAACAGTACAGTATGGATGCTTCTATGATTGGTGGTTTTGGTTCTTTATCTGAAGGATTGAGAAGTTACTTAGCTACAACAACTATAGAAGAAACAGATTACTTTGGTAACAAAGAATTAAAGCCAGGAGTAAAACTAATTGTTCCTATCAACTTTACATCTGCTTATAATGGATTATTAAAAGCTGTTAAAAATATTGATGATTCTAAGAAGATGTTACAAAACATGTACTTCTTTGGGTTAGATAATCCTCAGACTGGTGCCGTTGTAACAAGATTATTACAAGACTTTGGTATATCTGTAGAAACATTGTTAGAGGCAGGTCCATTACCTACTGAGATTAAAAATGCTGCTTTATTTACATCTGTTGTAAAAGGATTTACAACATTTAGAGTAGATTACTTATTTGTACAAAGAGATAATGCCGGTGCAGTATTAATTTATTCTGCAGCACAAAGAGATGATATTAATTCACAATTAGAATCATGGTCTCAAGCTTGGGGTCAAGCTGAAAAGAAAATTAAATCTGATGTAAAAGTTAAAAATGAAACTGTTAGAACATTAGAAGATTTTGCAAGTTATTTAAAACCTAGTGATACAAAACTTACTGGTCCAAAATTATCTGAGTTATCTTCTAAGTATTCACAAGATATCTTTAGACTTACAGGTATTAAACTAAGCAAGCAGTTTATTGCATTTAGTATTGCATCATCAAGAAACAATCCTACAGTTGCACAGGCAGCATTAGTAAATGCTAATTCTGAGCAAACACCAATAAGCTATAGTGATATTCTTGAAATGAATAAATTAATTCAACAGGGTAATGACATCTTTAGTGAAGGAGAAACAGGAGCTAGTTCTAGACTTAGAACATTAGCAATTCAAAATGCACCATTTGATGAAACAATTGGAGCATCTGTATTTAAAAATCCTGAAGGCAACTTAGTATATGCACATCAATTGCCTACATTCCATTTAAAAAGAATACAAGAGTTAAATGATGTTGCAGAATTAGAACGTCTTAAAGGATCTGATCCTTACTTGACTAATAACTTCTTATTGAATAGTGATGCCTTTATACAAATGTCTGCAGAAAATAGACAAAGAGTTTTAAGAATTGCTGGAAGTAGTGTTGGTAAAATTAACAGTACTGAAGAAGAGCTTAATGATAAAATCTCAGGTGTATCTAATAAATCATCTTATGGTAATTATACACCACAAGAATTTGCATTAAGTATACTTAATACATACACTGCATTATTAAATACTAAAAGTAATAAAGTAGATACAGTTGAATACTTTGATGATGTATTAAATAAAAATGTAAAAGCTGCATTAGCTCCAATTCTTATTAGAGTTTTAGAAGCATCTAATACTGGGGATTTAATGTATCTACCTGTAGTTAAAGCTGTTAGGTTTGAAAAAGCAGGTGCTGGTAAAGTTGTATTAACAGATGAAATAATAAATGCATTTGTAAATAGAATTGAAAGTGAATATGATAGAATTAGACGAGAGTCAAATCCAGAAACTAAAACTGAAGAAACTCAACTTGGTTACAATACTGAAGATGGTAGAGCATTTCAATTAATAAATTCAGGTCTATTACTTACTCCAGAATTAAAAGTTTCTTTGGAAGAAATTGCAAAACGTGAAGATGCACCTTCATTGAAAGAAGCTTTAAAAGAATTAAATGTAACTGATAAGACTTTTAGGTCTGTTGTTAATACACAATTGGAAAGTCAATACACCAAATTCTCTGAAGGTTTAGCTGAATTACAAATTGAAGATCAATTAGGTAAAAGTATAACAGAAGGTTTAGCAGCAACAACAAAAGCTAATCAAAATTTAATTGAGTCAGCTGAATTACTTAATCTTACTTATGATAAAGAATATAACTTAAAACAAATATTCTTTAATGACTGGATCAATACAACGTCTATAAATGATGTTCTTTTAGGTGACCAAGCTGTTACATTAAAAGATGGAGTTGATGCTGTTAAAAGAGCCAAGATGCAGAATGCAGCATACTATAGTGCTTATACTTCTATATCTGCAAAAGATTTAGGTGTAATGCATACAGTTGATGATATTAGTTTAGTTTCTTTAGAAGAACCAGTGGGTGTTTCTACTTTAACAGGAAAAAATATTGATAGATCAGATGCTCAAATGTGGATGACCACAAAAGCATTTAGATATATGTGGTTTGGGTTTGGTAAACTTACTCCTGCTCAGGCAAAACTTATTGATAAAATTGAAGCTGGTGAAGATATATCTTCTGAAGAGTTGTTTGGTCAAGATGGTTATGTTGATATGGGAAGTATGCTTAACTCTAAAAAGTTAGTATATGGTGATGGTAAAACATTCATCAAGATGTCTGCTTTTGTATTGACACCACAACTTACATCTAATAAAGTAGTAGATGAAAATGGAAATGTAACTTTTGTACCTAAAGAAACTAAAGTTGACTTACACAATTTAAGAGTTAAGCTTGAAGCTATTGAGAAAACTAAAGATACAATCAGTATAGCTGCACCATTAAGTGCACTTAAAATGTTAAAGCAACGTGTAAATCCACTAAGTGATTTGGGTAATACTAATTCATTTACAAATGGACACACTACATTGAGTGCAAAATACATGGGTCTTCAAGTATTAACACCATCAAATAAGACAGAAGTTATTGATCCAACACAAGTAAAGAACATTGTTACTTCTGAACAAAAAGATAGCGTATATGTAGAAGCTTTAGGAATGACAGTTGGTCAAATTAGAACTGCATACAATCTTGCTACCTCAGCTAAAGTTGAGTTGAAGTTTAAAAACAAAAGGAATTTAATTTTTAGTTTTGAAAAAGGAATGCAAGAACTTGCAATCTCAAAACAAAACAATAAAATAACTCCTAACTTAACAGCATTCTTAAGATATGCTACTGAGGGTCTTAAAGCATCTCAAGCAAGTAGTAACTTACTAGAGTTCTTCTCAACTCAAGATGGTGAGCAAAAATATGATTTAAATAATCCTATTACTTTAAATAAATTTGAGCAATTGTTCTTAAGTTATTTAAGTAAAGGAGCACTTGCAGAAAAGGCACCCGGTCATGCTGTAGCTTTAGTATCTGACTTTGGTACCAAAGTTTATAGAAGAGTATTTAGTGTAGATGAGAATGGTGTACCAGATAGATCTGAAATAATTAGAGAGAACGTTTGGAATAGTTTAGCTAATAAACCTCAGCTAGGTGAATATGATACATTATCTATTACACTTAAAGATAACAAAAACGGTGTTGTTATACTTGACCGTTTAAGATCTGGTGTTAAAGAATATGATAAAGATGGTAAGTTTACAGGTGAAAGATATACTGAGATGCTTATGCCGGCTCACTTTAAATCTGTAATGGACTTAGTTGAGAATACTAATTCAGCATTCCCGGATGTATTATCAAAAATGTTTGCTGTACGTATTCCATCTCAGGATAATCACTCAACAATAAATGTTAAACATGTTGACTTCTTACCTGGATTTTATGGTTCTTCTGCAATGTTTGCTCAAGAACTTATTGAGATATCAGGAGCGGATTTTGATATTGATAAAGTTTATATGCAGATTAAAGAGTTCTATGAAGACAAAGGACAGTTTTATGAGTATGGTAAACAAACTACAGACAATGGTAAATACACAGATTACTTAAGATATGTATCTGAAAAAGTAAATCAACCAGGAACAACATATGCTGAAGCATTAGATCTATATAGAAATAATCTTCAAGCATCAAGTATTGCAAATTCTGTAACAGATATTGAACAAGAAATAGCTTCAGATGCAGGACTATCAGAAAATGGTATAAAAGCTTTACAAATTTTAGGACTACCTATTACAAAAGATCAGTACTTAGAATACAAAAAGAATTTCCGTGAGCCATATGAAGCTCCAATGAACAATGCTATTTTAGATTACAAGTATGCATTAATGGGTAATACTGGTGTAACAGAAACAACTAATGAAAATGAGACACCTATTTCATATACATCTGCTAGTTTACAGATATTAACTGATTCATTAAAGGAATTAGAAGAAGTATTACCAGGGTTACTTGAACGTTCAAGAGAAGATAACATTGATATTAATAATATCATTGGTAAGATCAAAGCATTTACAAATAACAAAGGTGCTGCTATTGGTGCAATTGTATTACCTAACGTATACTTAAGTTTATTGACTGAGTATGGTATTACAATAAATGATAAAGGGCCCAAGATTAGTGTTAATGGAATTACTTATGATGACTTTGGGGTAACTAGAGAACAACTAGCAAATGGTTTAGAAGGATTACGTAAACAAGATATTATCTCAGCATTGATTACAATGGCTACTGATAATGCTAAAGAACGTCTTGTAGCTAAACTTGGTTTAAATAAACATGCTCTTGGAGTTGTTGCCAACTTAACTGCTTTAGGTGTTCCTATTAAAACATCTTTATTGTTGATTAACAATCCAATGATACAAGATATTTATTCTCAAGCATTAAACAAAAAAGATAAATTAGATCCTGGAGTTAATAGTATTCTGAATAGTATATTGGCAGATTTAACTGAAAAAAGAAAGGCAGTTAAATTGGGGGATGCTAAATCTATAGAAGCTATTAAAGTTAATGACAATCTTTTAATAGATGCATTTAATAATCCTGAAGAAGTAACTAATAATGAAAAGATTGCAATATTAAATTTATTTTCAAACGCTGTACAAGTTAAAGACTTTACAAGTAATATGTCTGCTGTAGCCGGTTTAACAAATGGTTTAGGTAAAGATATTGCATCTGTAAATGAGAAAGCTGAACAAATAGATAAGTTGTTTGACAAAGATGCTATGATGGATTTAAATCCAATATACAAAAGCAAAACTTGGCAGTCAAAATACCTTGAAATATTTAATCAAATTAGAAATGATTTATTGCCTGCTACATTTTTATCAGCTAGTGAGAATTTCCAATCAATACTTACTAAAGTTTTGGACAATGTTAACTCTGATTCAATTGAATTTACTGAGGAAACTAAAGCAAAAATCTCAAGAGACTTGTTATCATATTTAACTATAAAAGCATATGAGCAAAATAAATTAAATAATGATCCTCAATCTGTAGCAACATTAAATAATAATTTAGTTTACCCTGGTGGCGGATATGAATCAATTAATGATGTAGTTGATAGAATGCGTACAACAGAAGCAGGTCAAAACAATTTTTTCTTGGATAACTTTGCAATAAGCATTAAAGCAACAGATGCTAAAAATCAATCTGGTTTGAACTTGCTTAATGCAAATACATTTAGAAGTTTAAATGCTGGGCAAAAAGTTGACTTACAAAATTCATTTGCTAAACTATATGGATCATTAGAAACAAAAGATGATGCTTTATCTATAATCAATTACATAATGGTTAAAGATGGTTTACAAGTTGGCTATGCATCTTTACTAGAAGCTATTAGCCCATTTACCATGGATTCTTATTTAAGTCAAATTGAAACTGCTAATAAAGCATTAAGAACTAATGATGACGCAAATATCAAAAAGGTATTTGGTTTAAATAGAGCTCAATTAGAATCTGACTTTGTTAATAATTATTTACAATCAAATATTAATGGGCCTTTGTTATACACTATTAATAGAAGTGAAATAGGAGCATTGCCTAAAGGTATAAGCATTAAAGAAAATAAGATTACAATTAAGTGGGAAGATATGTATGGCACATCTCCTAAAGATTTTGTAAGATTAAAACTTGAAGATATTGCTACAGGATTTGTTACTTACAAAACATATATGTCTACAACTCAAGATGAGTCAACAACAAAAGTATATGAAGAAATAGAAACAAAAGGATCTAATCAACAAACCGCAATTGGATTTATGTTTGGAGAAAGACCTACGTATAAAGCTGTAAGACAATCAATTAAGATTAAAAACTTAGGAGCTGAACAAGATTCATTTACTGATAGCATTCAATTTGATGAGATGTCTTTTGCACAAGGTGTTCAAACTGCAGCATTACAAGATGAAGATGCAGTTATTGATGCAACTGAATTTGGTGTTAATGTTAATGGTAATAACATTGCTAACATTAGTGCATTAGAAGCAATGCTTACTGCTGAATCAAAAGAAAAGGTAGAAGAAACTAAATCAGATATTATTGAAACTGGTGTGGCAACAACTTTAGTTGATTCAATGAGTGATCTTGAAAGAGAGTTATATGAAGAGTTTGCAGCTGAAGTAGAAAATAATTATTCTGCAATTGAGAATTTCTGGGATGCTAATATTCAAAAGAACTCAGATGCTAAAGAAAATCTGAGACTAAATAATAATGTGTTATCTTTGGAAGATCTTATAGATATGTACAATAAAGGTATATACACAAGTCAAGAAGAATTTATTGAACAAATAAAACAATGTAATTTATAATAAGCTATGGCAAGATGTCCTAACAAAAACACACCGGAATATAAAGCTTTACAAGAAGTTTATAAAAGTGAAATTGCAACAAACAATATCATTAATAGTTGGCAAGATGCAAACAACACAGAAGTATTTCCTACTGTAGTTGAGGCACAACAATTTGCTAAATATAATAAAGTTGCTTTTGCATTAAAACAAAAAAGTTTTGCTGAGAGTTTATTAAACAATTTAAGAGATAAAAAATTAATTCATAATAAATATGGATTGAATTTAATCAATGTAACTAATCCGGATCTTTTCTATACTGATAGAGTTTATGATAGAACAGTTGTTGAAAGTAACCGCAATAAAATTATTGAATATTTAAAGGCAAACAATATTCCTTTAGATGCTGTTTCAATTACAGCAACTGATAAAACATATAAGATAGAAGTAAATGAAAATATGTTTACTCCAAAAGATATGTTGGAATCTTCAAGATCTTGGGATACACCAAGAGCTAGAGCTGTTGTTATGCATTTGATGAGAATGTTTCCACAAATACAAGTTAAAATGCTTAGTGTTGGTGAAGCAGAAATTCTTTTTGATTCAATTCCTGAATGGCAAAAAGGTAATGTTAAATTTAAAGAAGTAAATTCATTTTATGTTGGTGGTGTTGCATACTTAGTTAAAGGAAGAGTAACAGATGAGACTGCTATTGAAGAAATGTTACATCCATTTATTGATGCAATTAAAATAGATAACCCAGAATTGTTTAGCACTTTATTAGCAGAAGCTAAGTTAAACTTTCCTGAAATGGTTCAATCTATTACAGAAGCATATAATAAGGATAGAAGTTTTAGTTCATTAGAAAGAGATCTTGAAATTGTAACTCAAGCATTGTCTAGACACTTCAATAAAGAATATGAAACAACTCCAACCAAAAGATTCTTAGATAAGATTAAAGAAGCACTGGACTGGTTTTTAAATGTTATTAATAATTTAAATGAATATATGACAGGTAAACCATTATCTGTAAAAGACATTAATAACAAAACTAACTTTAGTGATATTGCTAAACTTTTAAATACAGAGGGTATACGTTTTAAACTTGAGAGTAAAGCAAATGGTAAAGTAAGATATTCATTGTCTCCTGAGAAACAAAAAATAGTAGACAAAGCTTTGGATAAATCTAATAGTATACAACAAGAGATAATTAAAAAACTATTTCATGTTGCTGTTAGTTCAAAAGAAGAGATAGATTCATTGTCTGCAAACTTAAGTGACACTGCTTCTGCTAATACAATTGTGGTCCTTAATAAAGAAGATCACACATATGTGGATATTACCAACCGTGAAATCTATAAGTCAGTTACTACAGCAATTAAAGGACAATTAGCAAATGAAGAAGATGTACAACTTAATTTAGCAATTGGTAATGATGTAGATGCTTTATTAGATGCAATTATATCAGAGCAATCATTTGATGAAGCATTCCCTAAAATGAAAGTTTTAGATAAAGAATTAGCCGGAAGAATGTTTGATATGTTAGAAGAACAGATTACTCAGTTAATTCCTCAAGGTGCCGTTGGTATTTCACAAGTAGTTGTATTTGATGAAGCAACAAAGCTTGCTGGTACAGCTGACTTAGTTGTTATTGATAAGAATGGTAAGATTAGAATTGTTGATTTAAAGACAAGTAAAAATTCTATTTATGATAGAACTTTTGTTGATGCTGTTAAAAATAAAATACCAGGTAGAACTCAAGGTACAAAATATGAGTTAAAAGAATATGAATTAAAAGAAGACATGCCTGCTTTAGATGCAAAAGGAAATCCTATTTTAAATGCTGATGGCTCACCAAAAATATATCTTGGTAGTGATCTTAAAAAATTATATGGAGTTGACAAACTATCAACTATAGCTCAACACAATCTTCAAGTAAACCTTTACAGACGTATGTTTGAGAATATGGGTTACACTGTGTATGAAGGTGACGGTGGTGCAATTACATTTCATATACAAGCAGATATAACTGGTGTAGGAAAAGATCAAGTATTTAATAATAACTTTAGATTAGATGGTAGAGTAGAACACCCTATATCTGAAAACTTATTGTATGTTAATATGCTTGTCCCTTCTGTAATGAATAATACAGAAAAAGAAAGTCTTGATAAAGCAATTGATGCAGCTGAAGATGCTATCTACCGTGGTGATAAAGATGTTGATGCATCAGAAAAAATTGCTGATACAATTGAAGCTCAAGAATATCCTGAGTACAATACTATTTTTGATGCATTACAAAACTATAGTGTTGCTTTAATGGAGCAAGATAAGGCGTTAGATAGACTTAAGACTAATGTTTATAGAGACAAAACCAAAGAACAAACACGTGATGATATTGCGAGTACACTAGCATACATTGCTAGTAACATTAATACTGGTCCAATAGCAAGATCTCAAACTTATACTAATCTATTAAGAGCTTCTTTAAATCAAATGCAGAAATTTACTGCTTATGTTGAAGATCCAGCTAATGTAAACAAACCTGAGTATATTACATATGCATTAAACTTTAATAGATTCTTAAGTACATTTGAAGCTTTGTATTCAATTAAAGATTCTAAAGAACTTAATGCTACACAAAGAACATTGGTTCTTCAAATGCAACTTGAACAAAATAAACTTTTAGGTACTAATGGTAATGAAGGTTTGATCAATGATGCTATTATAAATTATGTAAAAGAAACTATTAGAACTAGATCAACAAATGATTGGGGTGGTAAGGGTAGTGGTTTTACAGAAGATATGTTAGATGATCTTTTAGTTATGGCTCCAGATATTGCAATGGATGCATTAAATGTTCAAGATATGGCTACTCAAAAAGATACCATACTTGCAGTAATGGATAAAATATATAAGAGTCAAAAACAAAAACTTTTAGATAGAATAGAAGAAAGAGAATTTGCAATTAGAAATGCTGGTAATCAATTACTAAAACTTTCAGGAAATAAAGATATGCAAAGTCTTTATGATTTTATGTTGGAGTATGATAAGGACGGTCAATTTACAGGGTTTTATACTCAAAAAATTGGTCAAGAATATTATAATATGCAACAGTCATTAAGAAGTGAACTATATGATGACAATGGTAATCCATATGAATACAGAGATGTAAGTAATCTAGATAAAGCAAAACCAGAAGACATTAAATATAATATTGAATTAGCTAAAAAGAAATCTGCATTTAGCAAATTCTTTCAAGCTGAAAGTTCAAATGCTGATGGTGAATTAATTGATGGTGAATTTCATAAATACTCTAATGAATTTAAAGATGCCAGAAGCAGATATGAATTTTGGGTACCATCTAAAAATAAAGAATATGGAACTTGGTATAGAAAACCAAGAATATCAGATAGAGACTATGCTGTATATGAAGCTAAGTATTATAACTTTGGTACATATACTAAAGCATTAAGAGCTAATGGTGAACCAACAGGAGCAATAGCAAAAGAACAAGTATTACGTTCTCCAAAGGTTCAGTTTAGAGTGGCAAGAGAAATATCAGAATCTGGTAAAGACATGCGTAGTGAAAAGTATAGAGCATTAATGGATCCTAATAAAACAGATGCATTAAGTGTGGCTCAAAGAAATTTCTACAACATGTTTATAAAGTATTATGAAACTGAATTATTGAATAAATTACCACAAGGTATTAAAGATCAGATGGCAGGACGTGTTCCTATTGTTAAAAATAATGTTTTAGATACATTAAAGAATCAACCAAATGTTGTTACTAAAATGTACGCTAATATGGTTAGAGGTATTAAAAACTTTACTCAAGAAACAGCAACACAAAAGAATGTTTTACTTGATGAGCAAGGTAACTTTGTTAATTCACTTCCTATATTTTATACAGGTAAAGTAAGAGTTGATGAAGATCTTAAAAATGTTGAGACAGAAATAACAGCATTACAAGATAAAAAGAAAAAAGGAACAATTGGCCCAGAACAATATAAAACAGAGTTAGCATTACTTAATGGTAAAGCAGCACAACTTAGAAGTCAACCTTCATTGGGTGAACTTAATAAAGATATGACTACTGCTTTAATCAAGTTTAGTGCAATGGCTGAACATTATGAGGTAATGGGTGAAATTGAAGATACTCTTACTGCAATGGTAAAAGTTATTGAAAATAGAACTTATACTCCAGCAGATCCTGCAATTATTACAGGAACTAGGATTGATAGTAAATTTAAAAAAGTAGGAACAATTAAAGGTTCTGATTCTAATGCTTTGAGAAGAGCTAAGAAATACATGTCAATGATTTACTATGACAATGAACTTGCAACAAAAGGTATGATTGATAAGATTGCTGATGAACTTATTGGTATATCTTCATTATCTTATGTAGCATTTAACCCATTTGGTAACCTTAATAACTATGTTATGGGTAGGATCAACAATGGTATTGAAATGTTAGGAAGTAGATACTTTAGCAAACAAAACTATGCTAGAGCTTCTAAAGAATATAATGTACACGGTGTTTCTGGATTGCTAACAAGAACAAGTACGGCTTTAACTGATATTGCTGATATTGCTACATTAGGAAAAACAGGATTAAAAAAATCTGATTATGATGCAGATAAACCTAACAGTAAATATGAAGCATTTGTAGACATGTTTAGAATGATGGACAAGGCTACAGATATCCGTGAAAATACTTCTGAGTTTGATAGCAAATCTATTTGGTCAAGATTTAAAGAATGGGGTTATGTAATACAGGATGCTGCGGAATATAATGTACAAACTAAAGTTGGTATGGCCATACTTATGGATGTTACAATTAAAAACAGTAAGACCGGTGAAACACTATCTCTTTACGATGCATTTCAATATAACTCAGAAACTCATAAGAATGAATTAATGCCTGGTTATGATACTATAGTTTCTAAAAATGGAACTGAGCAACCATACACTGATCAATTCAGATATGATTTAAGAAATGAGATTAGAGAGGTCAATAAACAAATCCATGGTAACTATGCTAAAGAAGATAGAATGGTTATTCAGGGTCATACTCTTGGTAACTTAGCAACACAATTTCACAAGTGGGTTGCACCTGCAATTAGAGCTAGATTTAGAAGAGAATACTTTGATCAAAATTTAGGATGGATTGAAGGTAGATACAGATCTTTCTTTAAGTTTTTAAATCATGCTAAAAATGAAATGGTACGTGGTAATTTTAATATAAATCCTGCCAAGTATAATGAAAGTTTTAAAGAAGCATACGGCTTTACAGGTGATGGTGGTAATATAGATCAAAGAGCTGAAGACAAACTTAGAGGTTTTTATAGAACCACGGGTGAACTTGCTATTATGATGAGTGTTGTAGTACTAAATTCATTATTAGCAGGACTACTTGCAGGTGATGATGATGATGAAGAATTAACAAAAAGATTAAAAAATCTTGTAAGACTACAAGGAGATAGAACATATAAAGAGATGGTATTATTTACACCATTACCTGAAGGTTTAAAACAACAATATGCATTAATGAAATCACCAATTGCAACTACAAGAACATTAGGTGAATTGGGTGAAGCAGTATCATTAAGTTATATGACACCATTAGCTTATATATATGAAGGTAAGGATGAATTTTATGCTGATAAAGATTATGTATATCAAAACAAACCTAATAAAGGTCAATTAAAAGTATACAAAAACTGGGCGGATGTTGTTCCTATTTTATACTCAATACAGAAGTGGGATAATATGATTAAAGCACAAGACTTCTATATCAAGTAATTATATGCAATTGCATATTGCAATACCCAATATGACCAATACTATATGTAGAAACATATAATGAATGAAAAAGCCATCATTAAACCCTAAAAAAGGACTTAGTGATGGCTTTAACATACATTATTAGGTTTGTTTTTTATACTGTGAGTATAAATATCTTCTATAAACTAAACCTATAGGTTGATTTTATCCTTCACAACTTGCACAATCCAAAATATTTCTAGCAAATTCTTGAGCTGAACTTTGGCTAAATTGATAGTACAATGTTTTAACTCCTTCTTCATGCGCGTATAAATACAGTTGATTGATATCTTTAGCTGGAACAGATGGGTGAATCATTAAGTTAAGTGACTGAGACTGATCAATAAACTTTTGTCTTTGAGCTGCCTGCAAGATTAACTCTTTGGGTGTGATCTCAATGAATGACTTGAATACTGTTTTTGTAGGGAAATCTAAATGTTGAACTGAGCCGTCCTTTTTCAAGATGCTTTTCCACACTTCCGGGTTATTCATACCATACTTATCTAACTCACACTCTAGGAAAGGATTCTTATAGATAGTCTTAGACTTGGCTAGATCTTTAATAAAGTAATTAGATTTGATTGGTTCAATTCCCATACTCACTTGTCCCAAGATGAATGAGCTTGATTTAGTAGGAGCAATTGCAATCAATGTTGAATTGGCATAACCTTTTCTAATTGACTCAACACCTTTAGAATCATGTAACCATTTAGAGGCTGCCTCACTTTTCTCTTTAAGTGCTATAAAGATCTGAGAGTTTAACATCTTAGCTTCCAAGGAATCAAAGTCAATTAACTTAGATTGGAACAGTGAATGGTATCCTAAGACACCTAAACCAATTGCTCTATGTTGACTTGCAAATCTATATGCTCTTTTCATACCGGGCATTACTGCAGACTTTTTAATGAACTCATCCATTACAGCATTTAAGAATAATGTGTAAGTTTCAATAGCGTCTGTGTTTTTCATCTCTTCCCAGTGCAGCAGGTTGATAGATCCTAAGCAACAAACAAATGAGTTGAATGAATCTGTTGGTAACTGAATCTCAGAACATAAATTGCTAGCAGTAATTTCAAGACCCAATTCTTTATAAGGAGTATTGTTATTTGAATTGTCCTTGAACATAATGTATGGAAAACCAAACTCATTACGTCTTTGAATTACCTTGGCCCATATTTTACGTTTGTCCCCATCACCAGCTTTCATTTCTTCTAGCCACTTGTCAGTTACTGTAACACCATATTGTAGATTTTGTATTGGGTTTCCCTCAGTACCAATATCTAGGAACTCTAAAGCATCTGCATGCTCTAATGGTAACCATACCGCGCATGCTCCTCTTCTTGCTTCAGATTGCTTACATACGTCTACTGTGGTGTCATAAAGTTTAGCATAGTGTATTGGTCCATCTGCATGGCCCCCTGTTGATATGGTAGCACCTCTTGGTCTAATATTACCCAAGTAAACACTTGTCCCTCCACCATACTTTGACATTAAACCAATCTCACGACCACCATTCAGAATACTATCTAATGAATCATCTACATTAGAACCATAACAACTAATGGGTAAACCTTTTTGTTTTCCAAAGTTAATCCATACCGGGGTAGACAAACTATAAAACCCTCTGGCCATATAGTCTTCAAACTTTTGAGCAAAGCCTTCAATCTTTAAATACTTTTCAGCAATTGTTGCAATGTCTTTAATTCTTTGTTCTGGTGATTCTGTTATATAACCTCTTGATAAAAAGGTGCGGCTATCTTCATTGAGCCAATAATATTTTTTATACTCCATGTTTTTGTTATTAAAATAAATCATCTTCTGTTATACTTTTTCCTTTTTTGTTGTAATCAATTGATTTTTTATAGAAGAAATCACCCTCTTTAGTTGAAAGAATCTCAATGTTAAACCACTGAGTTTTTTCAAGTAGTTCATTATCAACCTCAAACAAGGCTTTCATACCTATGTTTTGCAGTGAATTATTGAATCTGTCTTTGATAAAATGCTGTATTGTTTCTTTAGAAAGAAAAGATAACTCCCCTTTTTCAAAGATCCAGTCTAGTATTTTGCACTCAGCTTCATAGGCTTTCTGACATGCAGAATCTATAAGTTGCTCAAACTCAGCATCAAACCATTCAGGATTTTCTTTTTTGATGATGTTAATCAGTTCAGCTCCAAAGTTTCCATGGATTTCTTCTTCTTTACTTGTTGCCTCAACCACATTTGAGATACCTTTAAATAGGTTCTTTTCTTTGTTGAAAGACATCATGATTAAGAATTGACTAAATAAACTAACATGCTCAATGAATAGAGAAAATAAAAGTACTGATTTGGTGTACATCTTATTGTCTTTACTTCTGGTGCCATCTAAGTATTTACTAAGATATGCTATTCTGTCTTTAATGGCCGGGATTTCTACTACATGTTGGAACTCTTTTTCAAGACCCAAGATTCTAAGTAGTTGTGCATATGCATCCTTGTGTCTTACTTCTGATTCAGCAAAAGTCATACCTACATCTCCAATCTCAGTGATTGGCATTCTTTTGTAAAGATCTGCCCAGAATGTTTTAACATTAACTTCAATTTGAGCAATTGCTAGCATAGCTCTTTTGATTACTTCTCTTTCTTTAGAGTCAATTGTAATCTTAAAATCTTGGATATCTTCAGTAAAATTAAACTCAGTATGTATCCAATACGAGTGTCTGATAGCATCTTTATATGCTAGTAATTGAGGGTATTCATACGGCAATATGTTTACCCGTGGTAAGAAAATGTTTTTGTTCATAAAATTGTATTTTTGAATTTTAAAGTTCTATAGAAGAACTTGATGGTATATATAATTTACTAAAAAATAAGGAGTTTTTAGCTATTATTATGCATATTTGCATAACTAATGGTAAAGAAAATAAAACCTATTTCTATACCTGAAACAAGACGGTAAACATCATCTTCACATAATACTTGACAGTTTATAAGTTTAAGCCCAAGTATGGGTTCTGTTGGTAGAAACTCTATGTTAAATCTGTTTCTAAAAATTAAAGGGTTAACTTTGTTCATAATGAATTTTTGGTTTAAAAAAGTTAATTTATAAAATTATTTTTGTATATTATAAGTGTATAGCTAGGGAAATACCTCTGGCAAATATAAGATATATATTTATAATGAAGAGTAGAATACTTAATATTTTCAGTTATTATGATACTGAACCAATGGAAATTCTCATTGGTATAATTTGGCTTATCATACTACCAGTTATATGGTGCTTTGAGTTCTCTTGTAACTTATTTATCATAATCCCAAGTATCCTATTGGGTCTAGCTATGATTAAAGCAACTTGTTCTCATCCAATCAAAGTAAGAAAAACTTTATCTTACGGATCATTTATCTTTTCCATTTTTGTAATTTTAGCATTTGTATTTAGAGGTGCAATGCTTAATCCTACACATTGGTTATGGTTTTTACCAGCAATTATATCTTTTTTAAATCTGGCAGCAATGACATCAAAATATTATAGAACACAAAAACAAGGTAGCAATGACATCATATGATAATGTAACAACCGTATTAGTCACAATGATGACTGTTCTGTTCTCCGCAGGAGCATGGAAATTTTATGAAAGAAGAATAAAGTTAAAAACTGAGTTAGAACGGGAAGATAGAACTGATCAGAATATGTATAGAGATGATTTAAGAGATAGAGTCAAAAGACTTGAGCAATTGTTAACGGATAGTGCGGTTGAAAAAGATTTAATGAGAGATCAGATCCTTTCACTTACAAAAGAAGTAAGTACGCTACACGTTAAAGTTGAGTATTTAGAGAAAGAAAATCAAAGACTTAAGAATATATAGGCTAATATCATTTATTTGCTTATATAAATAAGAATTTGTATATTATGTATAAGTAATGTTAACCAAAATTAAAAATTATGTTTAAAGAAATATTATATGCAATATGGACTTTTTCACTAGAAAAGGGCTATAATTGGGTTTTATCTAAAACAACAGTTGATGAAAAAGCAATTGAGGTAGTTGATGAAATTAAAGTAAGAAGTGTACTAATTAAAAAAGAACTTAAAGACGTTGTAGACGCAGTTAAGGGTGTACCAACTAAACCAAAAAAAAAATATTACAGGCCAAAAACCAAACCAGATATCAAAAAATAATTATGGTTGATTTATATAAACTATATAAGTTTTTTAAAGAACAATGGCTAGGCAGTATATTAATTATAGTTTGGTTAATATCTGTATTTATATACCAGCATAAGAAAGCTGAACTACTTAATAAAGCTTACATCTTAGAAGCTAGAATTAAAGAGTTAGAAAAGAAAGCAAATGTTGAATTAAAAAGTGTGGATAGTTTAAAAACCATTGACACAATTATAGTAACTAGAATTAAAATAATCAAACAAAAAGAATATGAAAAAATACGCATTATTGATTCCCTTCCTGTTAGTGGGCTTCAAAGCTATTTCACAGAACGTTACCCAAAGTAAAGACTCTGTTGTTATTCTTTCTGAAAGACAAGCTAGAGCAGTTGCTACTGATTTAGTTAGATATGATTTTTTGAAAAACATTTCAAAGGAACAAGAAAAAAGAATTGTAAACTTTGAAAGAACTATTATAAAGTTAGAAAATACAATAAGCATAAAAGATAGCATTATATTTTACCAAAAGGATTATATCAGTGCGCAGAATGCAGTTTTAAATATAAAACCTAAACCACAATTCCATGGTTATCTTGGGATTCAAAGTTCAGGGTTTACAATTAACACACCTTTATTTTCTGGAAGAATACTTTTAGAATGTAGAAAAGTGAATTTTGGTATTCAATATATAGGAATGCCAACCATTAATAATCAATATGGATTACTTGTAGAATATAAATTATTTTAAACTAATGGCAGCTAAAGCAAAAACACAAACATCAACGTTTAAACCTACTACAAAAGTGAGTAGACCAAATGTACATGCTAAGACTAAAACGTCTAAGATTAAAACATCAAAATTGTATAAAAAAAAATATAAAGGACAAGGTAAATAATATGGAAGACTGGGCATTAAAAATAGAGTTTCACTGGCCTCATCATAGGCTTGCATTAGGTTGGGATTATATAGCACCTGACGAAGAATATGATTATAGTACATCAAGACTATATCTTTTTTTCATTACATTTACATTAGATTATTAAAAAAATTAAAAATTATGAAAGCTCAAGGTTTACAACAAGGTAAAATATCTAAACAAAGCGTGAAGCTATTGTGTAGAACGGGGGGAGAATTAGATGATGCTATGCAAGGATCTATGGTTGAAAAAATGAGAAAAGGTGGTGATGCAATGAGATATGCAAAAAGTGCTGACGGTTCAACTAAGAAACAAGCATATAAAATGGGTGGTTATGTTCAATCAGAAACAAAACCAGCTATGAAAAAATATAGAGGTGGTGGTGTACCAACAGCGTTTATTTACTCTGGTCCATCTAAAAAATAATAATTATGAATATTTTAACTGACATATTAAGTTTAATTAGAAGGGGTGTATTTGTTAAGACTGCATCACCTGATGATGTTATTGTACTTGGTGTAAATGAACAACCAGATATGACTGGTGTTGCTTCACCAATACCATATAAATCTGTTAAGCTTATTAAGGTTAAAGATCTTAAGATTGCTCCAGCATTTTGTGATAATGAAAATTCTCCAACTACACCGGCAGCAGGAACAGGTCAAGTATTTAAAGAGCAAATTATTGATCCAATAACTAATGTTTGTACAAATTATTTCAGATCTTTGAAGTCATTAAGCACAAACTTAACTATTAATGAATCAATTGATAATAATTATATTGAAATTACCACTACAGGAGAACCAAATATAGGAAGTAATCTTGGTACAGGTACAGGTTTGTATGCTAGTAAAACTGGTGAGACACTTAATTTTAAATCATTAAAAGGTACAGGTGTATCAATAAGTCAATCAGCAACAGAAGTTACGTTAAATCACGCATCAAAAGTTGTATTAACTGCACCTAATGGTGGTTTATGGGAAGTTACTGTAAGTAATAGTGGTGGCATTCAAACAACATTAGTAGGATAATTATGGAAAATATAAAAAAAACAAGCTGGATTAAAGGTTTACTACAAGATGAAAGAGGTGCTCCATCATCAAAAAGATTTGTTGGTATTATAGCAGGTCTTGTTTTGTCTTTTACTCTTATTGTAAATCAATTCACAGAAAAATTAGCTGATCCATCCCCTGTATTAGTTAATGCGGTTGCAATGTTAGCATTTGGATGCTTAGGATTAGCGTCTGTAGATAAAATTTGGGGTAAAAAAAACATAGAAAGTTAAACCAATAAAAATGAAAGTTATGATTAGTAAAGAAGGTAAAGCAGAAGAACGCAAATGGCAAATTCAATCTGCATTAAGCACTCTGCAAAGAGCAGAAGAAATTAAAAATGATACATCTTTAATGAGAGATGTTAAAAGAGCTGCTGGTCTTGAGGCTAAAAGATTACAAACCTTAGCTAATGGTGGTGGTGTAATGTCAGCACCAAAAAAGATAGCAGTTAAAAAAGTAATTACTAAAAGAAAATAAAATGAAAAGTCCAAAAACAGGTATTTCTTTTCCTATGCAAGGATTAGAATATCAAAGAGAAACAACAAATGGATATTATGATCCAACGTCTATACCTGCAGCTATTCAAAGAAAAAAGAATCAGACGCAAGTATTAAGCCGTATTAAAAAAGCTAAGGATGGAATTAATATTCCAAGATCAAGTACAAGAGCAAATGAACCAGTTCAATCAGCTGCTTTTAAAAGTGGTTATAGAACTAATAAAAAATAAATAACATGGCAACTATAGTAGCACAAAGAATTTTACAGTCAGGGTTACTCCCTACTTACTCTGCAGCATCAGCTGGTGGAGATAAACTTGTTAATACAGGTATACAATATTTTCATGTAAGAAATACTAGTGGTGTTACTGTAACTGCAAATGTGATTCCTGTAGTAACTGTGTATATAGATCCTGTATTAGGAAAACTAGTTAAGCAAACTGCAAGTTTAGTATTACCTGCAGGACAATCAGGATTTTTAGGTCCATTTGAAACGGGTGCCTTTAATGATACACAAGGGTACATTACAATAACTTGTACAGCAACTGCTTCAGTAAGTTTAGCTGCACTTTATATTTAAATATTATGAGCATTTTTATACAAGAAGTATTAGGATTACTAAATAGGAACCAAAAAAAGATAACTTTAGATAAAACTAAAGATTGGTTTGAATTTGGTAAACTATATCAAAGTAGTAGTTTAAATAATAAATCAGGATATACTCCTAAAATGGACCCATTTGTAATTAAATGGGGTGATTTAGTTTGTCAAGCTACAGAAGATTTGACAAGAACTTTACCTGGAGAAGGTAAACTTGGTTTTATTCCTGTATACACTGATCCATCAGGTAGTTGTAGTTGGGATACATTAAAAGATTCTATCATTACACAAAATGCACTTAACACTATTATTAATATTGCTGGTTCATTACAAGTACTTGGAGATGTTCAAATCTCAGGAGGAGATTTAACTGCAACTACTTCAACATTTAATCTTTTAAATACTGCTCCGGTATCTATTATTAACTTTGGAAGCACTACTACTAATATAGAAGTGGGTGGTGCAGCTACTGTTGTTAATATTAATGGAACTACACAAAGTACAAGCTGTACTACAGGCGCATTAGTAGTTGACGGTGGTGTTGGTGTAGCAAAAGATTTATTTGTATGCGGTAATGCTACTATTTCAGGAGATGTTGCAATTAATGGTGGTGACTTAACTTCAACTGCTAGTAATTTTAATCTTTTACAACAATCTACAAGTATTGGTTTTGGGTATAATTCTCAAGTTATATATATAGGTGGTATAAGTGCTACAAGTACTGTAGTAATACATGGTTCACAAGATAGTATTTCATGTACAACCGGAGCATTAAGAATTGTAGGTGGTGTTGGAATTGCTAAAAGTTTATTTGTTTGTGGTAATTTAAATATAAATGGAACTAGTAATTTAAATGGAGATGTAAATTTAGGTAATTCTCTTGCAGATCAAATTGCTTTAAATGGAACATTATTAGATAATAATGGTAATGCACCATTACTTAATCAAGTATTAGTCGGTCAAGGTGGTGGGCAAGTTGCGTGGCAAAATGATGATGTTGTTGAAGCATTAACATATGGTAGTTTATGGCAAGGTAATGCTTCTAATGTAAAACAAGAATTAGCTATTGGTACCGCAAATCAAATTCTTATATCTAATGGAACTACATTTGCTTGGCAAAATAATCCAGCTGCAATAGTTGGTGAAGTATGTGCTATAAATAGTATTCCATTATGGACTCCAAATTCAAATACATTAGGTTGTTCTCTTATTTATCAAGATGGAAATAGTTCAACACCAGCTACTAAAATATTCTTTAAAGGTGGTTTAGCTAGTGAAGGTTCTCAAGTTAGAACAATTTATGATGTTGCAATAGGATATGGTAATTATGCAGGAGGAGAAAGTTCTGCGGCATTTGGTTTTAGAACTTTAGCTTTAGGAGGTGATTCATTTGCTTGTGGTCATAAAGGATTTGCTGGAGGACATGGTTCATTAGCTGCTGGTTATAATACTGGAGCTGGAAATTATGGTTTTGGATTATTTACTGCTACTATTACTTCTGCAACTTTAACTATTAATATTCTTAGTGGAACAATTGCTGTTGGAAACTTTATAGTACCCAATGTTGATACAGATCCATCAACTAGATATGAAATTTTAACTCTTGTTGGAACAGGAACTATAGGAGTAAATACAATTACTATAGCTACACCTATTTCAGTTGATTCAAATGAAGCTGTTGCAATAGAAGAAGCTATTCCAAGTAGAGGGGATAGTCAAGGTTCAATTTCACTTGGTTATAATGCAGTTTCTAAAGGGATTGGTGCAATTGCTATTGGTTCATTAGCTACTACAGATATACCAAATCAAATTGCTATTGGTAGTGGTTATAGTACAGTAAAATTAGGTGGTACTGTTCAAGATAATACTCAAAATAAAGTTCTTGTTTTAGATACAAATGAAGTTGTTAGATGGAGAGATGCTAGTACAATTGGCGGTGGCGGTGGTACAATAACAGCAAATAATGGTCTTACAATGAGTACTGCAAGTAACGTTCAGTTAGGTGGTACTTTATTGCAATCAACTACAATTCAAACTTCAACTTTTGATCTTAAATTAGAAGGTACAAGTTCAGCTCCAATATTAACTGTTAATCAATTAGGTACAGGATCAAGTTCTGTTGCAATCAAAGGAATATCAACTGGTGGTTTTGCTGGATATTTCCAAGCAAATACAAGTGCTCTTGGTGCAATATATGCTAATAATACGGGTTCTACACCAACTACAACGTTTCAACAATCAAATGGGCAAGCTGTTTCTGTATTTACACGTTCAGGACCTAACAATACAGGTATTGATACAATATTAGATTTATATAATGTATGTAATGCTGGTCCAGCTGTTGTTGGTTTAGGTGCTGCTATAAGCTTTAGTATAGAAGACAGTACATCTGTACCTGCTTATGCTGGTGGTATATCTTTTGATTGGACTTCATTTTCAGTAGGTAATTCATCAAGATTTGTTGTAGAAACTGTAGGTTTTGGTGTTAGTTCAAATAAACTTGAAGTATCTAATGAGGGTCTATTAACATTAAATGTATATGGTTCAGGTGCATTTTATGATCCAGGAAATGTAGTTAACTATACATTAGGAGCTAAAGCAAGTGGTGAAATTGTTGAAATACCATATCAAGCTTCACCTAAAGTATTTGCAGCATTAATTAGTCAATCAGGAATAGGGCCATCAGATATTCCAACTATGATTGTATTATCTGATTTTTCAGCTGGTGCTGTAACATTTACATGGAGCCGTGTTGGTGCAGGTTTATATGAGTTAACAGCTGATCAACCTGTATTTTTAGGCCCTAAAACAGCATTTTATATTATACCCGATGTAAATCCAGGAAAACCTTATTGTGCAGCTATTGAAAGACAATCTGATACAGTAATACTAGTTAATAGTTTTGATACAACAGGAGTAAGTGATGATAATTTTTTTGATAGAGCTACATTAAAATTTGAAATATATCCATAACTAAAAAATAAATAATATGAAAAAATATCAAATAGGCGGAAGTATGCAATCACGTACAAATAGTGAATCAAGTGATGAATTAAACCCTTTCAAAATTAAAAAACCGGTTGCACCTAACCCAAGTTTTGTACCATCTGGTTCAATGAGTCAGATGAAAAAAGGTGGTCAAATGAAAAAATCTAAAAATTGTTAACTTAAAAATTTAAATTAAAATGACAACGTTAAAATCATATGCTCTTTTTGACAATTCAGGTCTAATTGTACCTGGAAGCTTAGTTGTACAAAAAATTAAGCCTTCAAATAAAAACTTTAAAGAAGTTACTGCTATAGAATATTATAATAAAACCACACCGGCTTATTCTAATATTGTAACAGCTGCTTATCCAAGTGCTATATTAGCTAATACATTTAGTGTAAAATTAGAAAACTTTCTTTTAACTAAAGGTGTTAAAGCTAATAAAACTGTTTTAAACTATACTGCGTGTTCAGATGATGTTAATGCACCTGAGTTTGCTAACATAGTAAATATAGGACAATCACCGGCAAGTTTAAATGAGTTTCTTGGACCTTTTATGGGTGGTGGTTTAGCTGGTTATCCACATACAGGAGCATTAGGATTACAAGCTTGGCAAAGTCATGCTACAACAGATACACCAATTGATGGTCCATTATTATTAATGAATATGCCACACATTGGTATTACTCAACAATCTGATCTTGTTGCTAGCAATAATAACGTAGGTAGAATGTTAAGAAAAGGAAAAAGTTCTGCTTCAGCTGATAATACATGTGGTGCTGTTGTTACAGCTGCACAATGGGTAATGGCTAATACTGCATCTGGTTCTGCTCCAGTTAGAGGAGCGGGTGTATTTGCTAATAATGACCAATATTTCACTCTTGCTACAATTCTTTATACTGATAGAGTAACTTTATGTTCAGCTCCTTATAACTTTGTTTTAGATTCTACTAAATACAGTGCCGGTGTTAAACTAGCTACAGAGTATATTAGAGCAAAAAGCTTTACTGATTTAAAAAATACTTTAATTCCTGTTTTATCAGGACAAAAAAGTTTATATTTCTTAACCGGTACATTTGTTAATGTTGATGATGGCTATTCAGCATTCATTGATTTTAATGAATTATGGTTATGGGATTCAGGATCTTGGACAGATCTTACAACAGCATTTAAACTAACCTTATAACTAAAAATCAATTATGAAAAAACTATTATTATTGGCAGTAACAATTACAATATTGATTGGCTGTGCAAAACAACAAGATGATCTTGACGAAAGAGATGCGGGTGTACTAAGAATCCACAAAGGTAAGTTTGCTTTTTGTGGTGCTTCTGGTGCAGTGCCAACAGGTAAAAAGATTGTGATTCAAGGCGTAACCTATGATGAAGGTTGTGCAATTTGTCCTGTATTAGATGGCCCTTCAATTTCTAACTTAGCTATGTATGGTAGCGGTGGAACTTGGGGTGACTTTAATGTAAGAAACAATTTCAAAACTCCTGATGGAACAGATAGTACTGTTTGGTCTTTGTTTTGGTATTACGATTCAAATGATAGCATTCCTCAATTCAATCCAGAAAGTAAAGAATGGGAATTGTTACCTCCAACTAATAGAGCATTTATAGTAAACACTGATTCACCATCTACAAGTGAAAGTAATATGTTTTGTATGCCGGCAGTAGTGTTTGATACAACCTCAACAGGTATTGTATTAGCTAGATGCTATGGGCCCTTAAATGAAGCAGCTGTACCATTACGTAAAGCAGTTGCTGTTAAGTCAGGAATGAAATCAATTACAGCAGCTAAAGTTGGTGCTCCTTATCCTGTAGGTACTCCTATTCCAGTAAAAGAATAATAATGTCCGTTATAATGCACAAATAACTCAATTTTGTGCATTATATCACACATTATGTATTATACAAATTGTATAATTATTTTGGGTATAATGACTAATATAATAGTTATTATACCCATTTTTTATATGTTTTGACTAATATATTGGTCTTTTTTACTTTGATAAACTACAAAGCAATCACTCTTTCTATAATCTCTAACAGCTACTGTTACACCATCATGAAAGGTTGTTAACCAACAATATTTGGTATCATCTTTAGAAATTCTTCCTTGATGAATAACATTTCCTACATACATTAGTGCTGCTGCAGGATCTATGTCATCTCTGACATCTATAATAATTCTACTCATTTTTCTTATTTTGTTTCCAGTCTAACCAAAATCCAAGGGCTACTAGAAAGTTCATTCCTAAAGAAGCAATTATCTCTGTAATATCCTCATAGATTGAAGTCATTAGGTGAATATGACCAATAGTCCAAAAAGGTATAGCCAAGTTTTGACTAATCCATATAATAGTAAACTTAATGAACCGTGTCATTTTGATCCTTTACTAACAAGGTAATCAAATAACCAAATTACTTTGGGTCTTATAAACTCATAAGCTACCCATATTAAAAAGTACTTCATTTCAAAAATATTTTAAGTGTATAACCATCATCCTGGTATTGTAGTTCAACATCCTTAGCATTGTACTTTGTATATGCTCTACCATTATGTGGTGGTGAATGTTGTATTACTTCCACTCTTCTTACATTAGGAAGAGAAATGGTTGATTCTAAACCTTCTGGTTTACATGTATCACAATATAAGTCTTCTGTCAACCCTGTACTTATAATAACCGTACATTTATGACAAAGTGTGGCACCAAGGCCTCCGTTAAGTTTATGTATTGGCTTCATAATCTTTTTTTTATTACATAACTAGAGTTCCATGTTGATTTTTTAGTTTCACTATCTCTCCATGGCCATGATAGTCTTGCTTTATGTATGTTTTTATCAGCATAATTTTTCCACCATAATATCATTTCCCAATATCTATCATCATTAAGATCTGGTGAATGCCAATGTATTGTAAACTGCCAATTAAAAAAGAATATCATAAATGCTGGAGCCCATTCAAATCTAGGTGAATCATATTTATCTTTCCATCCTAAATCATTACGGTGAAAAGCAATAGGCCAACCATATGATATTGTATAACCAAACAATTTAAAGAACTTACATCTTAAGAATCTGGGTCTTTCTTTTCTTATTGTCAAAATAGTAGAATTAAAATTCCACGGTGTAAAATATGGTGTACCATAAACTATTCTTCCAAAATAATACTTCTTTACTGGAGGTACAAACACCCCTTTAAAATCATTTATCTTCATCTTTAGTTTGTTTTTTAGTTAATATATAAAAAGCAGTTAAAATACTATTCCAGTGTTCAGCCAGTTTAAAATCTAAATCTACCAAGTATAAACATTGTAATATATGTTTTTCTCCGTCAGCCTCTCCCAGTTTAATAAAAATTTGTTTTGCTTTCTCTTCTATTGTTATACTCATTTTTTTTAAAAGGTAAAGGGGATGGTTTTATCCACCCCCTGTTGGTTTACCTACATAATTATTTTGGATCATTTGTTAAACACAAATAAAAGCATATAAAAGCAAATATAGCTGCTAACAAAATCCACATAATTAATCTTTCATCAAATAGACATCTTGTACTAATCTAGAGCGTGTTACATCTTCATCTATCTCAATGGCATTTTCATTCCATTCTTGCATAGTAATGTTTAAATCTGGATCTTGAGTTGTATCAAATTCAGATAAATCCAATTCATCATTCATTGTGATGTTCATTTTAGATAGTACTCTTGCTGTCATGAAATCATGAAAGTTTTGACTATCAGACAACCAATCTCTTGGGTGTGCTTTCTTTAATGCATGTGTAACGTGATTATAGAACGTCCAAGCATTTTCCTGATCACATTGGTAATCATATGATGGCTTTTCTAACTCAGCTTTAACACAAGACATTTGTGCAGCATCAAGGATATCTTCATTGATATAAAGCCTTCCGGCAATCTCAGCCTGCTCTTGTAATGATAAATTAGTATTTCTCATTGCATCTCTATCAGTAAGGATACGTTTGTAATACTTCTCACCATTCTTGATCTGATTAGAAATTTGCATTCTAATATCATGATCAGCAGAACCAGTATGCTTTCTTCTAAAGTTCATCATGTCACCGGCAACCATACCATTATGGCAAACCATAACATATGCACCTATTGCGCATTGAAAACGTGTGCTTTTATCATAAGAATTTGTCCAGGCAAACATCATCCCTAACTCTTTCTCCTCCATAATAGTAGGATCAACAGTGTTGATTGGTAAGATATGATATATGCCTTGTGCTACATTGGCATTCATATTTGCTCTATATAATTCTTTTTGAATAACAAAACCACTATCTGCTAGTAGCTGTATTGTGTTATCTATCACTTGTTTATGTGATATAACTGTATAACTTTTACCATGATTTGGTAAGGGTGCGTTTTCTAGGTAATTCCTAGTTGTTTCTTTTGGTTTATTATAACCCATAGTATTAAACTTTTAAAGTGTAAATGTACAAAAAATGTTTAGATAAACAATAAATAAATCTTAATTGTTTATATTTAATGCATTTGTGAGTGAATACGCATTAGAAGTACCACTTGTTAATATAGAATTATTTGTGTTAGGGGTATTAAATAAACCATTTCCAAAAGTAACTCCAGTGGTGCCAGTAGTAATACTAGCATTGGAAAACACAGGAGTACTTAAAAATTTCTGATTACAATTTGTACATTGTCAGGATTTGTAGCATATTCTTCAGGAATTTCTCTTGTGATTTTAAATACAAGATCTTTTTC
>Ga0114975_10000039_pt1 | contig 85876 bp, 69 predicted proteins | sample S_130626_EF_Meta_FD_87031 | JGI IMG/M metagenome (GOLD analysis project Ga0114975, IMG submission 87031) | Freshwater microbial communities from Lake Simoncouche, Canada to study carbon cycling - S_130626_EF_MetaG | ecosystem: Environmental > Aquatic > Freshwater > Lake | place: Lake...
AAACTCCTGAACCTTCCAGAAACTCCTGAAATTACTTTAGCCTTCCGATTACATTACAGATTGGATCTAGTTCTTGAATTAACTGCGTCTCCCATTCGTGTAAAGAATCACAAGACATTATTTCTTTTATCATATTGTCCTTCATTAAAGTTAAGATTTTACTTAATAAAGTTCTCTGTGAAAATAAGTAAGATAAAGACTACTCTACAATCATTATAAATGCCTGAACGTGCTCTTCAACATGCATCACTATACAATTATATAGACCATGCTCTTATTGATGAAAATAACTGTGAGGGAATACATTCTATTCTTTCTGAAAAGGCAATAAAGATATCTGATGGCCCTTCTATAAATATCAAAAAGATATATAACTCTAAGATTCTTTATATACATCCAAATGCATTTGATATATGGACAGATATCCTCTTAGAGTTAACACAAAGGAAACCTCTTCTGTTAAAACTAATTATTATCTGTGACTCAGATTATTCTATAGGTGATGAACACATGGAGGCCCTAGTTGCATTTCTTCCACAAACAGAGTTTTGGATTCAGAACTGGTGCGGGAATAGTGAACGTTGTACTCTTTTACCGATAGGAGTAAATGGACAGCCACAGGAAGTCAAAGCTAAGTCTTTTCCTCTAGGAATATCCTTCTTTTTAACATATATAGGAAACCAGAAACGTGAGGAATTATATTCCTTTCTATCATCACATCCAGAGCTTAATCCATATCGTATACCAAGCACATCCTTCAATGATTACTGTAAGCATCTATCACAATGTTATTTTAGTCTATGTGTAATGGGTGAAGGCTTTGATACATATCGATTCTGGGAAAGTCTCATGATGGGTGCAATCCCTATTGTTAAAGACCATCCATTCTTTGAGAACCTTCTTTATTATTATCCTGGTATACCAATTGTCAGGTTAAGTGAATGGGACGACCTGCTTACTTTACTACCTACGCTTACACAAGAGAAATATCACTCTTTAATGAAATCAGCAAACTTAGAAGTCATAGAAGAAAGATATTGGATACATAAGTTACAACACCTAAACTCTGATCACTATACTATAGTAAATGGATCATCTTCCTAAAGAGTTTCTATCACTAGCAGTATCAACACAAACAAAGATTATAAGCCTAGGCCTTACTTCGTGGCATCTCATTCAAGATGAAGTAGATTCCCAGAAGGATCTAGACCAAAGCACACTCATCGAGCTCTGGAAGGAAAAGGGTCGTAAGGAAGTCCGTAATGAAAAAGATAAGGAGCATCAACGCCTTATCAAAGATGTTCAATCGGAACGTGATGATATCTTACATGAGAAGAATACTCTAGAACGCAAATTAGTAAAGCTAGAGAAAGAGACTGAGGAGAAACTCCGTAAGGAGTTTGAACGTGATAAGGAACATATCCTGAGAGAGGCCAGACTTGCTCTAAAGGAAGAAATGGGATCTATCAAGGATGAAAATGTAAAGCTCAAGGCTTCTCAAGACTTCAAGGCTGCATTTGAATTTGCACAAGAACAGTATCAGATTCAGATCATGGAGACCCAGAAACTCAAGGACCAGATACAGGAACTTACGCGAGTCCGTTCCAGCTTCCACCTCGGAAAGGAAGGGGAGGGAGAAATCGAGAACTTTTTGAAGCAGGCATCAGACTTTGACTATATTAACGTCAATACTGAAGCAGACAAGGCAGACTTTCGGCTCACAAACAAGGACAAGAAGGTTGTTATCCTCGACAGCAAGAAGTTTACAAACGCTGTTGGTAAGAAGGATCGTGATAAGCTTGTTGATAACACAGACAAGGACGCTACAGTTTGTGCTGGTATGATGGTCTCTCTCACCTCCAAGATTGCTGCAAGGCAACATTGTGAGATCGAGTTCACACCCAATAGTAAACCTATCCTTTATCTATGCCTCATGGGCATGACACAAGAAGCTAAGTTCCATTGTCTCGATATATCTCTTCGGCTGCTCCTTCGAATTGTAAACTCTCAAAACGAAAAAGAAAGAGGAGAGCTCGTTGAAAAAATCCACGCAGCCTCTTTACTTTTAACAGAACTCGGAAAGAAAATGGAAAACCAAAAGAAATCTGCCGTAGACCTTCTTGAAAGTCTTAAGATAGGCCTAGTCGACATAAAAAGAATCTCAGATCTTCTTATTTTATAACATATATGTAGTAATGTGGTCTTTCTTAAGCAAGCCATCGCAAGGGTGGCTTGGGTCACATCATGACGCTGTTCAGCGTTTGAAAGAGAATGTTTTATCTGCGGAAGATAATTGGAAGAGATCAGAAATAAATATGCATGATGCAGAAAGCCGTGTAGGCGTTAATAAAGAATCAATGAATGCGTATAAAAAAACTGTTAAAATTGCCGATGAAAAGCAGAAAATATATTTTAATAAGAGGTTAAAATATAACATGACAAAGAAGAACCTTAGAAAAAGAAACTTTACAGATCAATCTTTAATAAGAGAACTTGGCTCGAATAATGATGATATATCAGTTGATGCTTTAACACAAGAAGCACTTGATTATGTAAAACAGAACTATACTGGTGCAAAATGTGATAGTGAGGGATTTTATCAGCACTTAGGTGAATGCTGGAATGACGCTATCCAGATGGTCTTTCTATGGACAGATGGGCTCAAAGAAGTTGTTCAAGAGAAACTAGCAAAAAGTGAAATAAAGACAATAGATACTAGCTTTATTCCTTACCCTGACCTTATACGTAAGCATTTTGAAATACTTATAGAAAGAGAAGAAGAAGAACACGGACAACACAAATCCTTTATGGCCTTTCTATACAGAAAGTTTAGAAGCAAATCTTTATTAAAAAGATATGTAATAAAAGAAGCCCTTCTTTATTTTAAGTCTCTACAAAATAGGTTTGCACGTCATTACTATTCAGAAACACGCCGACGTGAGTCAGACAGTGTATGTCCTATAATAAAACCTATAGATAGACTTTTTAGAATTCATACCCAAGGAAGGAATGCTATACGTGGAGCTTCTTTTGGAAATCCTTATAAAAAAATCCTACATAAAGCTGACTATAATATACCAAGCCGTGGAGCAAATACTCAAGAGGAAGTTTATCTCATAGATCTATTTTTTGATACATTTTTTACTACAGTTGATAAGGAGTTGAATATGTATAAACGTAAAAATAATTTAGCTAAGGAAACAGTATTTATAGGAAATGATAATGATAATTATTATAACTTAAAAATTATTGATACTTACAACGATATACTTGCGATAGTTCTTAATTCACATGGCAACAACACTACTGGTCATGTAACGTGTTTTTATACATGTGGCAATATAGATTTTTTTTATGAAGACAACTCTGGTCCCTTTATATTTCCATGGAGAGAATGTATAGATGATAAGGATTTTAAGATGAAGCAAATAGTATTTGGTGAGCTTTATATAAACAGCAAACTATTTACTTATTATTACCCTATTATAGAAACATCTGATAAATATGTTATACATCATAATAACTCATATAAATTAATAGATAAGGAAAGTGTTATAACAAAAGACCCAGAGACATATCGTATAGATATAAAAACAGGAAAAAAATATATTTATAAAAGGTGGTTTATAAATGGAATTGAATATACTATATTCATAAATCTAGATAATATAGATACCGTATATGCATATACAACAATATTCATGGATAAAGGTACGAAAAGACTAAATATATCAAATAAGGGTTTTCAATTTAGAGAGGATGTTAGATATAAAAAGCCAGTTCTAGGTGGTATGCAAAAGAAGAATAAGACTCTAAAGAAAAAATAAATAGTATAGTAGAATGCCTCGTGATACCAGTAAAAAGAACTACCTTGCTATTCCTCCTAAACCGCCTGTAGTCGCTGTTCAAACTCCCTCGATTGGCCAGTCAGTTCAACACGGAGTCAGTGTTGGTATCGGCGCAGGCATTGGTAGTAGTATTGGTAATGCCTTTGGAAGATTCATCTCTGATAGATACTTTAGTCGCCTTGAGGAGCCTACGGTGGAAAAATGTAATGTAGAACGTATAGAGTTTGAAAACTGTATCAGGACAAGCAGCTCCTGTGAAGATAAACAATACTCCTTTCAACAGTGTCTTCAGACAAAGTAATGTATACTACGCACACGCCTTACACGGAGAGTGGGGATGACATTCACGAGAAAGGCGATTAGAGGATGCTATATGTCTTTTTGATACTGGGCATACATTTTCATCAGTAAGATACTTCAAACTGATCTCACGTGCTAGATCCCGTGGAAACCAAAGACCAGTCTCTGTAGACCCAGTTAGACCACGCTCATATTGTCGCCTATCGCGTAGAATACAACGTTCCTTCAGTTCTTTCTTTTCCTTTTCTGTAAACCTTGATACCCTATAGTATTGATAAGACTGACGGCCGTTTTCCCAGATACGCCAATAAACACCATGTGGATCAACTTCAGGTGAACCAACATACGTAGTAAATCCATTGTAATTTGATAACGCATAATTAAACTTAAGCATGTTGTAGTTCCCAATATTCACATAATACTCTGTGAATACGCCTCTGAAATAAGATGGAGACGCACTGGCATCTAACCAATTTTTAACAGCAAAGGCATAGTATTTTTCACCTGGAATAAGACTCCAGATGTCGACAGGCTCTCCTAGTGGTTGTTGCATTTCTATGCCAACATAGAACACATGCGGTATTTCAATTTTTCAGCTCCTTAAACAAAAATAAGACTCTCGTCTTAACTCTTATAAAGAGTTAAAATGAGAAAACCTGCGAACGATAGTTTGCCTCATGGTCTACCAATCATCGGCGTTCGTGCCTTCAGATAGGAGCTATATGCTCTTTATCCCTGTGCGGTCTTTCCAGTCTATATTTCTTTGGTTTTGCTGTTAGAATCCTATCTGGATTCGTTGGTTCCTCGTTCCTATATGAGTGAGTTGCTGAATAAATCCTTGTTGATCAGGCTCCTTAAATTATACTATATTGTTGCTGTATGGAGCCTTTCTTCTCTCAGGATTCTAAACCTAACCTCTCGAAGTAGAGGTATTCTTTGGATTGGATCTCAATACGTTCTATAGATTGATACTTAAATAATCCATAGAACTCATCGAGATCAATAACAGGCCTCTGAAAGAAGTATTTCAGTTGTTGCTGTAAGAGGCCTTATCAGGGAGCAAGAGATATAGTAATCGTTGCTGTGTGCTCCCTTGGTATACAATCCTAAGACTCTAGCTGCGTATTCGAGTCATTTCTTTTACTGGACACCTGCTACCTAGGGCCCAGGGCGAGTCAATTTTTTCGACGAGGTAAATTTGAAGTCCCATCTTATCCTACATCACATCACATACGTTCACATGGCGTGGTATGGTAAGGAGCACCTGAATCCTACGAGGACCAAAACACTTGTAAAGAAATGGCAGTCTCCTCCTGGAAATACTGCGGCCTATTATTATATGCTCTTTCCAAACATCTATCCTAATCATCTGCCAGACGATCATCATATCAAGAAGTATAACGAAGCTCTCTATCCTAAAGATAGAGACTATCGCACCTTCAAATCAGCTCCTAAGCCGATTAAGTCTAACCATATCATTGAATGGGAAGATGGCTATGGGCCCTGTAATGTCTGCGACGAATGCATTACTGCTAAGAAAAAGAACGATGAGATGTCCGCCGACTACTACAAGCGACTGAAGGAATGGAATGAAAACGGAACACCGATGTAAATACTCTAGACCTTAACAAATGCTTCCTGATTCATCATATTGCTGCTTACAATGGTTTTATTGATTGAATCTACTTGAAGAGAATCAAGGCCATCTCCACTTCCATCAATAGTAAAAACAGTGCGATCTTTGATAGATGGTTTCTGTGTTTTTAGCCATCCTTCAATACGCTTCTTGTTTGTTAAAGGTCCAGCATTACCATTAGGAGTAAATGTAGAGGCAAAGAGTTTGGAATTTGATTTAGTAGGCCACAGATCAGAGTATTCACGCTCATAGATCTTTACAGGTTTTCCGATATGTTTTGCTAAGTAGTCAACCGTAAGTGCCTTGTAACCAAAAAGTTCTACAGATTCATAAGGTATCCATCGTTGACTTCCGCCTGAAACCTTTTTAACAACCCACTTCTCTTTGTTGTTTCCAACTTTGATAGTTCCTTCTGGAAAGTCAGTCGCAGATTCAGACGGACTCTTTCGGCTACCACCTTTGTTTTTTCTGGTTTTATTTGCCATCTACTTTAGGCAAGATTTTGCAGCGAGCTACGCCTTTACAAATGCCTCTGTATTCATTAAGTTTGTGCTACATAGCTCACCTGGTAGCGGTGCCACTTGTGGTCTAATCGTATCAACTAACTCCTTCGATTTCATTACACCATTAAGTAAAAAAAGATCATTCTTTTTAATTACATAGTTATGTTTGGATAGCCAATGTTGATATATAGAATGTGTTTTCCTTTTCTTAAGAAGTTCACCATCACCTGACGCAGTAAATGTATATCTAACGTCAAAATCTGTAGGGCTCTTAGGCCATACATCTCTCATCTGCCTTTCATAGACCTTTAGAGGCTTATTTATATGAGCTGCTAGAATCTTGGCAGTCAGAGGTTTATATCCAAAAAGAGTAGTTGAATAAAAAGGAACCCATCTTTTTAGTCCATTTTCTGTTTCTTTTACAACCCAACGGTCTCCATCACTACCAAATTCTATAGAACCCTCTGGATATGCTGTTGCTGCCGCTTTAGGCGATTTGCTTTTGTTTTTTCTGGTTTTTGTATCTTTACTCACCATCCTACTTTACGCAAAGAACTTCCGCACACTCTTCCTTACGGGATCATACCGCTCATCATCCAACTGGAGACGCAGCATCTCGAGAGGCGTGGAGGCCTTGATCTCCTCACCAGCCTGGAGAGACTTGAACAGACTCGGGGACCAGCCACTCAACATGACAACGCCCTCTGTTCCTGCCTGAGCATGAAAGTCAACGCTCGTGGAGGCAATGTTCCAGATCACAAGACGCGGCATCTTGAGACCCTGACCCTCACCCCACATGTCCTCGCCAGCCCGCTTAAATGCCTCCCGAATCATCTCCACGTGCGTCTGCCAAGGATTTGTCTTGACGACGTGACGGTAACTGTTACCTGTAAAGAAGCTCTGCTGATTCGAACCACACGCCTGGTCCCAATTCATGTCCGTCAGAACAATGAGGTTCTCAGGCTCCTGGCCAGGGCGGCAACGAGTCAGCTTCAGACGACCCAGAACCAGATCCATCGCCTTCTGGAAATCTGTAGACGTGCCCTGACCAACGTAAGCGATGCTCCGAATACGCTCAAAGAGATTATCCTCTGTCTTCATCTGGTGAAGAGTTGGCGTCGAGTCAAAGGTGAGGAACGAATCCTTGAACTCCTCCGTTGTGACCTCGGCGATCAGAAGGCCCATTGCCATCGAGACCCAGTAAGGGGTATCGCTATTGGACCCAGACGACTGCATCGAACCACTGAAATCACACATTGCGAGGCTCCGCCCAAGGCCACCCGCTGCCTTTGCATCCACAACCATCTGACGCCAGACACCAAGAATTCCATTCTTCATGTCCTCGCTGATCGAAACCCCAGAACTCTCCTCATCATCATAACGCTTAGAGAACTTCGCTGCCTTCTTTACCAGCTCGTGCGGAAAGACAGTCTTTGAGCCATTCAGCTTCGCTTCGCCCTTTGCGGCCTTGGCGAAATGATCCTGGAAGTGCTCGCGGCAGGCCATACGGTCATCATCATAAGGATGACGGAAATCATGCTCCATGCGAGGGCGATACACACTGCCAGAAGGAAACTTCTTTACAGTCTCATTCAGAAAGGCCCTCATATTCTTCTGAAGACAGCGGCCAGGAACGGCACCAGGCTCGATATCAGCAAACTTCTTGGCACACATCTTAATCTCTGTTGTCTGAAGGCCGCGATTGAGAGTTGCGACATGCTTGCGATATGCCTTCAGGCGGCGACTCAGACTCTTCTCATCGGGAGAAAGATGGAGTGCTAGAACCTTGGCAAACTCTGGCTGACGATCCTCCCTAGGAGCCCACTTCGCACAGAGGCTATAGGGCTTGCCATTATTGAGATTCACCATATCATCACGCAGCTGAGCAACCGTCATATCGACAACACGGATTGTGGCAGCCTTTGGCATCTTGAACATGTCATCCCAGCAGCCATAGTGAGGGACGAGATCCAGAAGGCCGAGCATGATAGTAGGCTCCAACTCCAGAAGAACAGCCACCATCTTCTGAAAGAGATCACGCTCTCCCTTTCCACCACGGATGTCACGAGTCTGGAACACCATGACAAATGCATCCTCAATAGACTGCTTGTCACCTGAGGCCAAAATCTTCGTGAGGCCGTTACGGATCAGATCCACATGAAAGCCACGCACCAACAGGGCACTAAGAGCCACACGAGGATCCTCAACGCCACTTGCGGTGTAGACATCGCTGCCCTTCACGCCTGTCGCGATAGTAGATGAAGATGAGAAAGCCATTCCTTGGTAAAACTCAGGAGGTATACCTTTATATCGTAGGCACATGATTCAATTTTATGGCCCTTGTTGCCCATAAAATTGAAAAAAGACTAATCAGAAAGAATGGCAACCATAATGATTGAAAATAGACGACTCCCTTTGCTTTTCTTCACTCCAAAACTACAGGCATACAGAGGGCCATGCTTTCAACTTCTTGAAAACACATCAACTGATGTTCGTATTACCGCATTGGGAAACATACACAACTATCCCAAAGGAACCCATAATGTCTTGTTCTCATCCGAAGTCTCATCAGATAGACTCTTTCGTGCTAAAATAAACCCTGAACAAAACGAATTCTATTGGTATTTACCCTTCAAGATAGGTGGTATACCTATCATTGACTTTCAATATAGCTCATGGCTTCCAAGAGACTATAAACCCATCTATCCCAGTGAAAATGCTGCGGATATCTTTGAAGCAATTCGTCTTCTCCGCTTTGATAACCTTGATGCCCTTAAAACTGCGGATAATCACAGAATACAGACACTAACACTACCAGTTGTCCAGGAGCCACAGCCACAGCCTCTGACACAGACACCCCCGATTCAACGTCTAAAAGAAACAAAAGAAACAAGCGTTCCTAAACATGTCCACGAGGCACTCCTACGAGATGCAAAATCAGGAACGGAATCATGCCCAATCTCAATGAACACATATTCAGAGTGTAAGGCACTGTCAATGACATCCTGTTTCCATATCTTCGACAAAGACTCTATTGATCATTGGCTACGATCAAACACAACGTGTCCAGTCTGTAGAAAAGAAGGCATATCCCTTATCTAAAAATTGAAAGCACGGCCCTTCATAGGGTGTGGCATACGACAGAATGTATTCCATTTTCAATGATATTATATTCTGGGAGCGTCGGATGGAGTCTCTAGAAAAGCGACGACAGCGTTATAGTCAGAAGGCCGCATGGTCATCCGAGACCATAAAACTAGTCGAGAAGATCGACTTGGATATCCGCGAGTGTGAAGTGGAAATCGAGAATCTATTCTCTAAGGCAGACTACCTTGAGTGGGTCTGCGATTAGTGTAAAATTGAAACAAATGGCTACATATAGAATAGTGACGCGATGGAGCACCTCAATGCTTATGATAGTGACAACGATGATGGTCAGAGCACGATCATTGACGACTCTACTCATGAACAAGATGAGACACTATCTTACGAGGGCAACGATATTCCTCTTACAGGGGGCAACCAGCTCTTCTTTAGAGAGGATGGTCGAGAGATGTCACGTGAGGAGTTCATTGCTGAAGAGGAGGAGGAAACAGACTGGGTATTCCGCACCACGCGGATGCCAGAGTTCTTTGTCCTTCGACACCCTCGCGTTCTCTTGAACTTCCTCCGCTTCATCGATAGCCTCAATGAGATTAACCAGGGCAACGAGACCTTTAGAATGGATCCACTCAGTCAAGGGACGGTCAGTCACATGATGGCCCATGGATCTATTCTAAATCCGCCTGAGGAGTTCAGAGAGGATGTGGAGGAACTCGTGACTCGTATCTTTAACCACGCAACTCTCAGTGGATAAAACCTAAAGAAAAGGCAAACAGACAAAAAAGGAGAGATCCTCCTCACACTCTGAATAGCTCAATTGGTAGAGCGGGGGATTGTAGACTCTTACGGTTTAAGCAATAGGTCTCCCCAAGTCGTTGGTTCAATTCCGACTTCAGAGAATTACTTTTTTTAAGACAGATAGTCTGTGTTAAACAAGGTAGTAAAGGCTTGATTGGAAGGCATATTGTTTCTCCTCAGTAGGTCGCTTACAGTCTCAATCTCCTTCTGAACCTCAACCTGCTCAACAATGATCTCCTCAAGATCCCTCTCAGGGTTTCCAAGATCAATCTGATCACTAAGGTTCTTATCAAGAAGATCACTGAGGTATGCGGTATTTTCATCATCCGCAAACATAAACTCTTCGTCTAGCTTTTCCTCTATCTTCTTCAGCTTATGGAGCTTCTTCCGCCGCTGAAGGGCATCAAGATACTTATCGTTCAAGTCGGCCGCACTCGCCTTCGCCAGGGCCAGCCACTCGACGATAATGTTATAGTGGACTGACATCTTTCAGCTATTGGAACACCAGACTTTCTAGGGCCAGTTACTTCAATTTTTTGACCAAAAAAAATGGGCTTTTGCCTCTTTTCTTTTGTTTTGGTTTTTGTTTAGTCTTTTTATGGGTTAGTGTTTACTCGTCCTCAGGCTCACGAGCAGAGGTGTCGATCTTCTGCGTCTTGGGGTTGTAGAGGCCCGCCCATGCGCCCTGGGTATTATCCGCCTCACAGTGGTAGCACTGGTTGTTAGCGGGGTTCCAGAGGTACTTCTTGCCACCAATGCTCTTGCGGATCCACTCCTCGGCATCCTCCTCCGCCTCAGCCACAGGAGCAGGAGCAGGAACAGGAACAGGAACAACCTTTGCTGCCTTCTTTGCCTTTGCCTCAGGAACGGGGGCAGAAACAGGAGCAGGAGCAGGAGCAGAAGGAGAGGGAGGAGACGGAGCAGAGCCATCCTTCTCCGCCTTCTTCTTCTCGCGGGCCAGAGCAGCCGCCGCCAGAAGCTTGGCCTTGTGCTCAGGGCTCAGGACCTTCTTCGGCTTGTCCTCCGCCTGTGCGGTGGCCTCTGCCGCAGCCTCGGAATGATGAGAAGCATCGCTGTTCTTGCGGCTTCCCTTCTTCACGAGTTGCTCCTCACGCTTCTGACGCCGAATATCTGCCTTGGCAGCATACTCAGGGTCATTGGCTCCCTTCCGCTTAGATGCCTCCGCCATGGCATCCTTGCGGCTAACTGGCTTTCCAGTCTCGGGGTGAGTCCAGCCAGAGGCCTTCATCTCCTCCAAGACCTCCGCCACCTCCTCGTTCCAAAGGCGAACGCCCTCTGAGACCTCCTTCTTGGGGGCATCAGGGTCCTTCTCCTTCTTCACCTTCTTTGCCTTTCCGCCCTTGGTCTTCGTCATCTGCGGCGGGGCAGAGACAATGAAGTCCTTGAGGATCTGGATAAGCTCAGAACCGGTCAGCTCAGCCACAGTCTTGCTCATGAGAGAAGCCATAGTGTCTTTGAGGAGAACGGAATACCAGACAACCTGGGACAAGAGCAATTCAATTTTTTTGCGGCAATTCAATCCAAGGGTGTGACAATAAAAAAGATGTCATCTCTGTAATCATCTTAAGTATATCTTAAACAAAAATGGGCTTTCGCCTCTTTTCTTTGTTTTTGTCTTTAGTTGTCTTTGTGTGTCTATAGTTTTAGACTGTGGCGACCTCCTCCTTCTTTTCCTCGGCCTTGACCTCCTCCTTAGCCTTGGCCTTGACCTCCTCCTTAGCCTTGGCCTCCTTCTCAGCCTTCTCTAGCTTCTCTGCGGCAAGCTTCTCCTTGTGGTCCTTGCGACACTGGAAGCAGCGGATCGGAGAGGCCCAGTTCTGCTCCTTGAAGTGCTTCTGGGCGTTCACCGAGAAGATATGGTCCTTCTTACAGTCCTCGCAGCTGAGAGTGATGGGACTGTAAGACGCCGCCTTCTTGGCCTTGCGGCACGGACCGCAGCGTGTAGGCTGGCTCCAGCCATTTGCCTTGAAGAACTTCTGCTCAGACTCTGGGTGCTCGAACACCCCATCGCAGTTACAGCAGTATAGCATAAGCTTCTTTGCCTTCCGAGCCTTGCGGCACGGGCCGCAGCGGACAGGTGAGTCCAGCCCCTTCTCCGAGAAGAAGTCCGCCTCCGTATCCGAGAGGATGAAGGATGACTTACAGTCTCGGCAGGAGAGGTGCTTGCCCTCCGCGGCAGAAACCTCAATGTGGCCGATGGTAACAGGAGCAGAAGACATTCTGTTCTTAGTTCTTGGCTGGTTGAGGACGACGGATTTTTATCGGTTGGCCTGTTTCAATTTTATCGCCGTAAAAAATGGGCTTTTGCCTCTTTATGTTTTTTGTTTGTCTTTTACTTATCTAGTTGGGCTGCCACTCAGGATGAGAAATTCTTTACTTATTGCTTTTGACATCCATCTTTTTCTTAAGTCTGTCCCTTCGTTCAATCAGATAGATTGCAGCATCTTGGGTGACCTCGTCACAGCCGCCTGCGGTGTCCTCAAACGTGTCGAAGCCGTAGGGAAACTCTTCAATATGAAAGGACCCTTGAGACCTCAGATACTGGATGACCTTCAGAACAAAGAGCTGCCACTGGCGCGAGCCCATTTCACCAGTCTCTGCCTTTACAGCCGCTAGATCTAGACCAGAATCGGTATCGGCCAAGTAGTCATAGCACTCCTCTAGAATGTTTGTAACATTCTTGAGAAGGCCATCCTTAATTGCCTTCTTCCATTCTATCTTGTAGGCCTTGCGCGTCTCGAGGGCAATGACCATGGCTTCCATCTCTGCTTCGGTGAAGGGGCGATCTGGACGAGCGAGCTCCATCTCTGCCAACTTCTTCTCAGCCTCCTCCAGCTTTGCCTTGAGGTCCAGCACTACAGAACGGAGATCTTCGATAGTAGAAGCCATCTTAGAGGTTTATAGGGATGCTATCTTTTGCCGCCGCAGTTGCTTCAAATTTACAAAAAAAATGGGCTTTCGCCTCTTTTGTTTTGTTTTTGATTTTGTCTTTTCTTTTGATTTTGTCTTTTCTTTACGAGACCTCCTCCTCATCCTCGGGGTTGTTGATCTGCCGCACATTGTGGCCCCCACACACTCCGCAGAAGCCGTCGGTCAAGTGGGAGCAGACACATGTGCACGGAGGCTTGGCCGCCTCCACACCGCCTGCGTAGAAGCGTGCGATAACCTGGTAGACGCGCACCACATGCGGAACGGCTGGGCGGCCATGCACGTTAGCGGGCCGCACGTGGCACTTGAAGAAGCCTGGCGCGAGGCAGTTCGCTACACGCTGAAGAACGTCGGTCTTTTCAAGAACCTCGCCGAGCGTGATGCCATCTCCGTCGGCCTCCTCCCAGTCGGCGACCGAGTAGCTGCGGAGGACGACCGTGTGGCCGTAGTCGCTGTGAGACGTTGCGATGGCGACCTCGAGGGCGGGAAGGAAGGAGTCCTTCACGTCCCGCAGGATGTCACGCCTCACGGACCAGCGGCGGCGGTCAAGGAGCTTCTGGTGAAGAACGATCTCGCGCTGGACAACGAGGCCGCGGAGGGCGTCGATCTTGTCAGTGAACATCTTGGCTTCTGTGCTGAGGGCAAAGAGGGCAAGGAGAGCAAGTTGCGGGGTAATTATAGACTTGGTGTCTGGAATCGTGCCATCTATAGGCACAAAGAACTCTTTCAATTTTTTCGCAATAAAAAATGGGCTTTCGCCTCTTTATAGGTTATGATTTTGTCTTTTTTTCTTTCCTCTAGACCTTCACCTTCTTGGCCATCTTGCGGCAGTGTAAGCACATGGAGTTGACAAGACGCAGCCAGAGCATGTGGTGCGAGTCAGCAAGGATCTTCCGTGTCTTTTCTGCGGGAATCTGGTTCATCCAAGCGAAGGCAAGGGGATTGACCTTCTTCATAAAGAGAAGAGGATTGCCTTCCTCGCCGACTAACTTCGAGTAGACAGCGTCCAGAAGGCGGATGTTCTGATCGTAGGTGCTACGTCTCTTCGGATTCCCAGAGACGATGCGGGCAAAGTTCCTCGCACGCGTGGCACTCCAATAGATGTGCACGGGCGACGGAGCACGGATGATTTTGTCAGAGGCCATCTTATTTCGATTGCTTTGGGGACACTAGACATTAAGATAATTGCCTTGTTCAATTTTATACGCCATAAAAAAGGAGTTTTGTCTTTGTGTTTGTGGTTTGGTCTTTTTTATGGTGTTGTTGTGTTTAGAGGCTGCACAGAACCTCCTCGGGCTCAAGATACTCGCTGTAGTGCTTCCAGCCATAGGCGATGATCTTGAACTTGATCTGGCTCTGACAAGAGCAGCGACACTGTGCCTTTACAGCCGCCTTGAGAGCCTTCTGTCGCTCCTTGCGGGCCTCTGGGCCGTAAGGGAGAGACTGGTACACCTCGCTGAGGCGCAAGGCCTCCGCGAGATACTTCTTGTCCAGGCGGGACGAGAAGCGAGACGGGCCCGCCAGAAGGGCGTTGACCTTCGGCCGCTCCCACCTCAGGATGTAGTAGAGGTAGTGAGAGGGGCCGCAGAGACGCGTGTCCTCGATACGCTCGTAGGGCCAGAGGAAGAGCACGCCCTTGTCCTTGGCCTCCTTAGCGTAGGTCGTCGAGCCGACTGGGCAGTAGATACTGCTCGTCGGCTCTGTCTCGGCCGCCTTGTGCGTCAGGAGCCAGAGGTGCTGCTCGTATGTGCCCTTGAAGTCAGGGTAGATAGAGAGGCAGATGGCCTTAGCGATCTTTGGCGACCAGTGCGAGCGCAGGCCCTTGCGGGTCTTGTAGTCCAGGGCGGGCTTGGCGCGGACCTCCGCGTAGAGGTTCGCCTTGGCCTGCTTGCGGATGACTACAAGAAGCTCCTGCCCCGAGAGGCGGCCGTTCACCTTGAGAGCCGAGAGAACTGCGTTAGACGCCATCTGGTTGACGGCCATCCTAGCTCTGGGTTGGCAGAGGTGGGTTGGCTAGCGACAGAGCAGGCGAGGGATGCCCTAGAGAGATAGACAGATAGCTGACTGGCTCTAGAGGGACGATGGACTCTAGAGGGCGGCCGTCCTTCAATTTTATAGGGCGACGAGCGGCACTAAAAAAGAGGGTATTTGTCTTGTTTTGGGGTTTGTGTGTCTTGTTTACCAGCCGAAGATGGCCTTGCTGAGGCGGGCCCGCTCCTTCCTGGGGTCTGAGCAGAGGGCAAGAGCCTCCTCCCAGGCGACTACCAACGGCCGCAAGGACTCAGGCATCTGGGCCTCTGGCTGCTCTGCCTGAGCCGCAGAGGCCCAGAGGTCCCAGCCCCCGCGGTAGTGGTCAAGAGCGTCCGCCAGCTCCTCCCCAGCCTGGTGGGCAGCCTTTGTGAGACGCAGAGCCATGAGGCGGGGAGAGCGGCGGCAGGCCATCCTAGAGACAGACCTGGGCAGACCTAGACAGACCTAGGCAGGGCAGGGCAGGACAGGGCAGGGGCAGAAGGACAGCAGCCTTCAATTTTATCTGTAAATTGAAGGTCTGGTTGGCTCTGCCGCAGCCGCAGACAGGACCCCTCTTCAACCTAGATATAAAATTGAATGGGGCCCCCTGGGCCTCTGTTGGTGGTCTGTCCAGCCCATTCAATTTAGCTATAAAATTGAACGTCTGTGGCCTATTGAAGGTCGGTGTCCCTTTTGAGCAATACATCTCTGTCTTGCTCTCTAGGACTTCTCTGCTCTGCTCTGCTCTGCTCTGCTCTCGCTCTGTAGCCCGCCTCCTACCTCTGCTAACCCAGAGCCAAGATGGCCTCGCTCCTGCTCAAGAGCGTGTCGGACCTGACGGTGGCCGAGCTGCTCCAGCTCCTCCAGAGCCACGCCGCCTCTGCCGTGCCCTCCGTCTCTGCCGCCAAGCCCTCCGTGGTGAAGCCGAAGAAGGAGGTCTCGGCGGGCGTGGCTGCCTGGAACGAGCTGGTGACCGAGACCTGGGAGGAGATGAAGGCAGACGCCTGGTCTCACCCAGAGACGGGCAAGCCAGCCAGCCGAAAGGACGCCATGGCGGAGGCATCCAAGCGGAAGGCGGAGGCCAGCCCTGAGGCTGCCGCCGCCTCTGTGGCCCGCCGCGCCAAGAGGGACGAGCAGCTGGCCAAGAAGGAGGCCAGCCCCGCACGTGCCTCTGTGCCTGTGCCCGCTCCTGTCGCCCCCGCCGCGGAGAAGGCCAAGAAGGTCCTCAGCCCCGAGCACAAGGCGAAGATGCTCGCGGGCGCCGCGGCCGCACGGGAGGCCAAGAAGGCCGCCGCCTCTGTGCCCGCTCCTGTGGCCGCCGCGCCGCCCTCTGCGCCTGCGGAGGCCGCTGCCGCTGACGCAGAGGCCGAGGAGGAGGAGTGGATCCGCAAGAGCATCAGCGGCAAGAAGCACCTCTGGAACCCCGCCAACAATCACTGCTACCGCTGTGAGGAGGACGGCAGCCAGGGTGAGTGGGCGGGCCTCTATGACCCCAAGAAGCAGAAGATCGATGACTCGGTGGCAGAGCCTGAGGATCTTCCGCTCTGCCAGGACTGCGGCAAGATGTCGGTCACGGGCCCGAAGATGAAGTATTGCGAGGCGTGCAAGTAAAGACCCAAAAATAAAGACAAAAACAGAAGAAAAAAGAACAAAAACCCCAAAACAAAAGACAAAACTCTTTTTTTTGTTATGGCTCTTTGCGGCCCATAAAATTGAAGGACGGCCGCCCTATAAATTCGGTGTCCTTTAGAGCCAGCAACACGTCTGTCTCTTCTGGTAGAATGGCCACCGTCGAGATGCACAAGCTGGTTCTTCAGGAGCTCTTGGCCTTGCCTCGGTGCCTGGCTGTCGGATGCGGCCTGCGGTCTCGCTATATCGACGAGTGCCACCTCTGCTCCCACTGCTCTCAGAAGAGCATGGTCCAGATCATCCCGCACAGCGAGATGACTAGGGAGGAGCTCTCTGCGGAGATGTATGACATCAGGGAGAGTCTACGCTACGCCGAGTCTGCCTTCGAGAGGTCGATGCTCCGCGAGAGGGAGTATTCGTGCGTGGCCGCCATGTTCAAGAACTAAACAAAAGATAAAAAGAACAACTAAAAGACAAAAACAGACTACAAAACTCTTTTTTATTGCGATAGGCTATAGACAAAAATCCGATAAAATTGAATAAGCGAATACCAGGGAAAGCAGGTATCCCTTGAAAGAGCAATACTACAATGTCTTCCTCCGTCAAGAGCTTTCGTGCCGCGCTGTGCAGCAACAAGGTCCAGGTCAAGGACCCTAACGCCTTCTCAATCGAGGAGACAAAGCGGGCTCTGGCCGCCTTCAACGCGATGATGGCAGCAGATCCCTTTCAGCAGGCCATTGAGGATGGTGAGTCCTGGGCTGACGTGAATGCGGCCGCAGAGGCCTGGAACAAGAGGGCAGAGGAGCCTGTCTGCCCGAACGCTCCCAAGAAGGCAAAGAAGGCCAATGACTAAACAAAAAGAATAAAAAGACAAAAACACATAACCCATAAAGAGGCGAAAGCCCATTTTTTATTGCGGCTTACAGGCGATAAAAATTGAAACGTGGTCGCCCTTGGTTTTCTGGTATCCCCAAGTTGTCAAGAACAAGATGTCCTCCCTCGCTACCCTCCAGAAGGCCGCCGAGAAGCTCTACCCGTTCGACCCCAACATGTCCGCCCCACTCACCGTGAAGCGGCGGCTCTTCGCCGCATCCGAGAAGTCCCGCCAGGACTACATCGCCGCCTGCATCGAGTGTGAGCGGAACCCCACCTACTTCATCATGATGGCGGGGGTTCCCTACCCGTGTATCTGTGAACCCCTGCTCAACGATGTTGACAACAGCCTCCACAAGGACTTCCCTGAGGGCCCTCTTGGAAGCTGGCAGAAGGTCAAGAATCGCAAGCAGAGGCGTGTCATGCGGCCGCAGAACCCCGCCTTCGAGAACTACGACTAGTCTGCTATACAAATAAAACAAACAAAAAACAAAATACAAGACATCTTTTTTTTGTAAATTTGAACAGCGGTTTACCACACTGTAATGGTGTCGTAAAAGATGAGCCGCCTCGTCAATGAAATCAAGGAGATCAAGCAGAGGATTCTCTTTCTGCGAGTGCCTTCCCAGAAGGCACAGTGGCAGAGAATCCTCACGAGCCGCATTAACCGCCTCAACACAGAGATCGAGCTCATTCAGGAGAAGCTTGAGATGTCATTCACCATGACTCCAGAACAGAAGGCAGACTGGCAATACCTACTGGATGTCCGCATGGATGTATAAAGAACACCATAAAAATTGAAAAAACTTACCACCTTTTTTACTGCCATTCCCTGAACGCCATCCAAGATGTCTCTCTTCAATGCCAACGAGATCTCAGAGATGTCCTCCTTGACCTGGTCAAGGCACCAGGAGCTTGAGAAGGTGAAGCTCGAGAAGAACATCATTCCTCTGCTCCACCATATCCTTGGCTCCATCGACACGGATAAGGTCAAGGCAGACCTCAAGGACCGATGCCAGGACTACACGCACGTCAAGGACTTGCGTGTTTCTCTCTGCCTGCTCGATCTCGACTTCAACGACATCCGCATCAGGAAGCTTTTGAAGAAGACAACTGTCCTTGCTCGTGTCGCCAATGTCCTCTACCCTGGCCACTTTGATGTGAAGGCATATTACAACGAGACGTCTGTCTTCCTTGAGGCCCACTTCTTTCCAAAGCGTCTGGTTGAGGAAACCCTTCCGTGTCTCTGCTTCGATGTGAGCGACTCTCCATCATGCTATCTCTGCGGAGGCTACACAGCCCCTGTCGTGAATTCCGAGGACATCGACTATGGATCCATGCCAGATCTCGAGATGCCGCAGTGTGCCTCGAAGAAGCGTCGCTACTCTTATTCCTCAGAGTAAAGCAACAACGTATAAAAACACAAACATAAACATAAAACCATAAATATCTTTTTTAGTGTTCTTTATTAAAATTGAAACATGGGCTGCTTTCTGGTAGGTCACACAAATGGCTTCTTCTTCTGCTCCTTCGAATCCCGAGATCAAGGTTACGTTCATGGAGACGACAGCGTTTGACAATATTGTCCCGCGGAAGGCCCGCTCAGACGAGAATGGCAACTGTCTAGTTACTGCGGCCTCCATGGACAGGATCTACACTCTTCTTCGTGAAGTTAGTAGCGAGATGTATTCCATCCAGAAGATGGCCAATGATATGCGGAGAGTGCCAAAGGAGAAGATCCCTTTCATGGACATCGTCTCCTTGGCAAACAAGACATCACAGACATCTGAAAAGGCTGGAAAGGCAATGGATCTTCTCTACATTTCTGCCTTCTTTCCTAACATAAAGATGGAAACCACAGAGCCTAATGTGTATGACGAGCCTTGTGGTGTACACCTTAAGATTTATTCGGATCCTGCTGATCTTGCGGCTCTCATGCCTGTCTGTGTTCCTGGGACTGTTCCTGGCACTGTTCCAACAGAAGAAGAAGATCTCTATGCGTAAAAAATTGAAAACGTTCCTCCTATAAAACTAGGTGACACAGAAGAACAAAATGGACCCTCCTCAGACAAAGAAGCAGGGCCACAAAAGCGACAAGGAGAAGAAGGGTGGGCACAAGAATCTCCACTCTAGTAAAGGCACTAGGGCTCTCGAGGCTAACCAACAAAAACATACAAATACAAAGACAAAGGCCAAGTAAGCCAATAAATTTGAACACACGCAGCCCTTACTCTTTTTTATACAACACAATGAGGTGTGACGCAATCAAGCCGAATCTGACCTGCTGTAAAGGAAAGAGGGCACTAGGAAATGTCTACTGTTCCTTCCATCGAGACAGTGACTATAAAGATCACCATAAAGGACGCTGGTTCAAGAAGTATATTCTTGCCCATAAAGGCGGCCTTTACTTAGTCAACTATTCAACCGCCTCACAAGAAAAGATCTGTAGTGACCTCGATTCTGGTCGCGTTGTTCTCACAGAAGAAGATATTTCGTCCATTCCAATTCTGAATCGATATGTTGACATCTTTGCTCTTCTTTGTAGCAGAGGGGTCGCATTGAGATATATGAATACTCGCCTATGGACTTTATCAGTCATGTATGTCATTGCTCTTATCTCATACGATAGAATTGATAAAGACTATGTGAACTTTATCGTTGATTCTCTCCTCAATAACGATACTTCAAATATCTATAATCTACTTCTCTGTATTACAACAAAAATCATAATACTTGCCCGCCCTCTAACACTCAGAGAAACGTTTAACATTACAACCTTTCTAAGTAGCCTTTACGAGATTGAACTCATGAAGAAGTTCTCATGGGAAAACAGAACAGATGAAATCTACGAGGACTTTAAAAGAATTATTGGAGAAGACCACGTCATGACAACATATATGGCTAGTCGTTTTCTTCCAGAGATTAAGTCTATCCTAAAGACTGAAATGCAAATCCAGAAAGCTAAAATGCTCCATTACAAGGAGGAGATTGTCCAAAAGGCCTGGCATCCTCGCCGCCTGGAGATGTATCTCAATATGGGCTATGCTCTAGACGATGTCACTGATGAATACGTAGATACTACGCTCTTCAAGAAGTGTATTCTTCAAGAAAAGAGCACTCTCTATTGCTAAGTAAAATTGAAAACAAAACCCCAACTCTTTTTAGTATTCCCCCCTGACAAAATGCCAAAGAACCAGCAGCTTATCAGCAAGAAGCTCGAGCGAAAGAGTCTTCATAACAAGAGGAAGCAAGGTGACGCAATTGACGATGAAGACTCCAAGTTCGGCCGAACGATCAAGGCTCTCGGCAACTGCCGCTTCAAGATCATGATCCCTGACTATCGCCATCCAGACTACAATGAGAACCCCAATCGGCCTCTCATCGAGGTAGAGGCTCGTATCGGTGGAAAGAGTGTCTGTCGCATTGACATCAATGACATTGTAATTGTGGCAGACTCAGGTGACATCTACGAAATTGTCGGCAAGATGGACCCCCATCAGGCCACAAAGCTCTTCAAGGAGGAACGCATTCACGCTGGGCTCATGAACCGCACAGACTCTCAGGAAGTAGGGGCCTCTAGCTCGGGCATTGAGTTTGTCTATGAGGCAGAGAAGCCTGCGGTATCTGACGAGATTGATATCAATGCCATCTAAAGAAAAAAACATAAAAATAAGCATAAAAAAGAGTATCATTTTTATTATACAAGACTACACTATCTACTCTGCGAACCGAGTGAGGTGAGAACAGAACATACTAACATCTACGTTCTTATTAAGCCTCTGGATATCTTCATAAGAGAACCATCCTGCCGCCTCAATCTCTCTCTGATCCTTTGGCCTAGGACTATACTCTTGATCAACGGAGTAAATGAAGTAACCCGCCGCGGAATACTTCTTATACGAGATCGGCTCTGATGTGATCGAAATACCTGTCTCCTCTCTAAGTTCTCTTACCGCACACTGGATTGACGTCTCAGTGCCCTCCATATGGCCTTTAGGGAATGACCACTTCTGAGAGCTGCGACCCTTCACTAGAAGTATCTTGTTTTGGCTACTTATCACAATTGATCCATAGACCTTACGACTACGATCCTGGTAACATCTAAACGCTGATGGAAATGCGACATCCTCTCTCTGGCCAAAAGAAACCATTTGAAATCGCTGGTAAAGTGCTTACCCTTTCGAAGGGCGACAGCTTCAATTTTGATTCCATGATCTAAACTCTTAAAACCGTTTATCTATAGATATAGTATGCCTTGGATCGCTGGCCACCTCACAGGCGGTCTAGGAAATCGCCTATTTCAACATGCGGCGGCCGCAGGGCTAGCTGAGAAATGGAAACGACCCTTGGTTTTCTTTACGCCCCACTGCGATGTTACAAATCATGGACCGTTTGATACGATCTTCAAACTCTTTCCAACTGTTCCTAAAGTGGTAGAAGGCCAGAGCAGGTTCTTGCCTGAACCGCCAGGCCATGTCTTTACCTACGCGCCATTTCCTGAGACTGCTCCTAGTGATGAGAATTACAGTGTCGATGGGTGGAGGCAGACGTCTCTTTACTTTCCTGAACACGTTACACCAGACTTTGAATCCTGTGTCCCAGAGACTCTTGAAGATCAATACGCACTTACTACAACGTCTCAGCGTAAATCCACATGGTTCATTCATATGCGATTTGGAGATTACATGATTCTACCGCATCACCAGATTGATATTGGGGCGTATTATTCAAACGCAGTGAAACACATTCCAGAAGGAGCCAGAGTTCTTGTCTTTTCCGATGAAGCCACCAAGTATAAAACTATGATTACAGGCTTCTTTAAAGCCCTGAACTTGACGGTCGAAGTCATTGAAAATGACGATGAACTCGAGACACTCTATTTGATGTCCCGCTGCTGGGGAGGAGCTATCGTCGCGAACTCAACGTTTAGTTGGTGGGGCGCCTATTTCGCGAGACAGGAAGTAGGAGAAGGCTATAAGGCGGTATACCCTAAAGTGTGGGGCCAAGGCCTGCCGCCTGCGAAGGACATCAACCCGTCTTGGGCTATTACCGTGTAAATTTGAAATGTTTTTTTTAAGAGCAATAGGCACCCATTACCACAACAATGTTCAAGCCGCTTTGGAAGGACTTTGTCTTTCAGCCTCATCAAGAGGTTGGGATTCAGTGGATGATGGAGCGAGAATCATCCTTTTCAAAGGGTGGCATTCTCTGCGACGAGATGGGCCTGGGAAAGACAATTCAGCTCCTGGGACTTATCAAGGAGTCGAAGCGATCTGCGACTCTCCTGATTGCCCCCCTTGCGACTCTTAACCAGTGGCAGCAGGCCGCCGAGAAGGCAGGGATCTGTGTGTGGCGTGCCGACAAGTCTAAGGAGACATGGGAGCAGCCGAAGAACTTTCGAGGCTCGGCCAACAACCTCTACATCGTGAATTATGAACGGTGTATCAGCCGCGAGGGTCTCGTCATTCAGAGGGAGTGGAATCGCGTCATCTTCGATGAGGCGCATCGCATGGCAAAGTCTACAAGCAAGTCCTACATCTTAGCTACAAAGATCAAGTCAATGTATCGCTGGTTCTTGACGGCCACGCCGATTGTGAACAACGTCAGCGACGCTGTGAGTCTGCTTACACTCCTCGGTGTCAAAGTTACATCTCAGAATCTGAAGAGTGATAGCTTTAAAGCTATCATTCGTCAGAATGTTCTTTGTCGCAAGATGAGCCAGCTGCGCGAGTCTATTCCTGCTTTGCCCAAGGCTGCCAATCATGAGACACACTCCTTGGACTTCGGCACGGAGGAGGAGGAGGAGTTTTATCGCGGCATCCAGGGTGCCATTGTCCGCCGCTGGAAGGCGCGGGCAGAAGAGGCCTTAAACATGACTGAGAAGTTTCGTATGATTATGCGTCTTCGTCAGATCAGCATTCACCCGCAGGTCTATATCTCGGCACGAAAGAAGGAGTTTCTTGCCTATTCTAGGCCCGATTGGGCTGGCTCCTCCACGAAATTCGAGAAGTTGAAGGAACTTATTGAGAAGGATGCGAGTAAAACGCATCGGTGGATTGTCTTCAGCCACTTTCACCAAGAAATGTCCATGCTTGCCGACTTCCTGCTCGAGTCGCCTGTTGTGAACGACTGTACCATCTACAATGGAACTCTGAGTGAAAAGGAAAAGGAGGCGGCTATCGAGAAGAGCAAGGTTCCGATCTATGGATTTCAGCAGGAGGTTCTTCTGGTCCAGCTCCAGTCTGGTGGGACTGGACTTAATCTCCAACACTGTGACAGGATTGTCTTTATGGGGCCCTGGTGGACTGCGGCTCTCATGGACCAGGCCATCGGTCGCGCCGTCCGTATCGGCCAGACAGAGGAGGTGAAGGTTCACCACCTTATCCTCAAGGAGGAGGAGACACTGAATATTGACAAGCAGATGCTCCTTGCGACGGAGAGGAAGCGAGGGCTGTGTGATGCCTTCTTGGAGGTTGCGTGGGATGGTAAGGAGGTTGTTATGAAGGCACAAGAGAAGCTCTCTCTTCACGATGCCCCCTTTATGGAAGTCAATGATAACAAAAATTACAGCTACGAGCAGGTTCGGCAGATGGCAAAAGACTATCCCGCCCTCGAAATGGTTGTTCGGGCGTATGATAATCGCAGACTCTCTTAGAGAATAGACATGGACGCATATCAACTTGGCCAAAATGCGACACGGGCCACAGGCAACTTCTCATCAAATCTAACTTATTTTTTTATTGCCCTCGTCATTGTGGCGGCCTCCGTCGGCTTTGGACTTCTCTTCTGGAACCGTGGCCAGACAATGCCCGTCGTCCAGGGATTCAAGACAAAGGAAGGCTTCGCTGGAGTTGCCGTTGGAGCTGGAGTCCCTGACTGTCTCCGTTCCTCCTCGACTGCCTCGCAGCTGTATAGCCTGGTCGCCAATTCGGGGAACACAGAGGAAGGCCCCGCCGACTTCAGAGAATTCACTCTCTTACTAAGCCAACTCTGCTGCTTCAAGAAAGATCTACTCGGCGTCGCTGGAGTTGTCGAGTCCACCCGTTACCAGGATTTTAATACACAGTTGGACCTTGAACCCGTCGCAGAAACTACGGCTCGCTGTTTCGCCAAGACAATCCCCCCTAGAGATCTGGACCTCGCCTTCACGAAGTGGCAAAAAAGAGGACATTTCCTCTTGACTCGCTTGTGTACATCTGCGAATCTGTCGGAACGTCAAGTTGTCGAAGGCGAACGTCTATTCGAGAGCTTGATTGCCGATGTAAAGTCGGCCGCGACATCAAAGTGCCTCTCAGGTGAGCCGACTATTAATTCTGAGGGTTCTCCTCGAGATGTGAAGTCCTATTTGCCGCCGAGTCTCCTGACCCTTGGGACTTACTTGGGATATTACTAGGCTTCTCTTCAATCCAGTGGCGCATATCAGGATACTTCCTTTTCATATGCTTGACCCATGCTTGGGCAACTTCAAGGCTAAGACAATACTCTCCATTCCCAGTGTCTAGGGTGTTCGACGACCACGCAATCCGATACATCTTTTCTAGAATTCCTGGTTGCTAGAAAAAAGGTATTTCATTCAATTTTACTTAGTGGTCTACGGATGTATTAGCGATACAAAAATCATTAGGGCAATGATCTGCCAAAAGCTTCTCGCGGGCTTCGCGAAGGAGACAAGCTCAACGATCACATTGTTCCATAGATACTTCCCAATGAATCCAAGAATTACTAAAGAGATAACAAACGCAAGCAACATCGCCAAGACATCCGTATAGGCCTCTCTGCGTCTGCTCGGATCCTCACTATTCGAAAAACCTTCGACCGCCGCCTTCGATGCCGTATTCAAGAGTCCCATAGTTCTTTCTACTATACCTACTCCTTTTCATATAGAAGTGACTCCTTCACCTTCTGGCCCCTGTGCTCCGTAATATACTGAATTGCCTCCGTGGCCTTCTGATCAGACTTCATATGCTCCCCCAAAAGACGCACCAGCTCCTTCTGCGGCAAGGAACCCTTCGTCGTCTGGCGACGCATCAGAAGACGACCACCGCTGCTATGAAGATCAACAGCACCAAGATTTAGCTTCTTCATGATGCGGAGAATTACCTCCTCCATCGCATTCATACGCTTCTTCTTCTCCTTCAGCGACGAACTCAGCTCCTCGGCCTCCTTCTGAATCTCACGCCAAGTCTTAATCATCATTGACAGCTGCTGAACCTCATTCGGGTCTACGGTAGCGGTAGCAGCAGGAGCAGCAGCAGCAGTAGCAGCGGTATTTGTATCTTGGGCTGACATCTCTTTAGTTATACTGGGGGCAAGGGTTTAGGTCTAAAATCTCGGAACTCTATAGAATGCCCAACAACACACGTAAACATAGACAGAGAGGTGGGAACAACGTAAAGACATATAAGAAATCACAGAGTCTGAGAAAATCTTCTACGACAGCCGTCGTTTTAGGCGTTGTTCTCCTGGCGTCGCTTAGCCTTGGCCTTGGCCTTACCCTTAGCTCTGTTAAACCTAACCAGTAAAATTGCTCGTGTATAACGTTACAAGGCACAGCATGGACCAACGAACAGAGGAAGGAGTCAAACTTCTTGAAAGTCTCTGGTATGAAGTGGCAAACCGTCTTGTAAGCCTTGCGATCAAGGTTTACAAGCTGGATTCTGAACAGGCAAAGGCACTAAAAGATGTATATTTACGAGGCAATGACTATCAGGTGATGCTGAGAGAGCCTTAGCCAAAGTATAACCGTATCCTTTCTTTGATATTTGCTCTACACATATAACACTGAATCATCTGTCTTTTTGAACAGTTGTTACAGAATGTATGGCCGCACGGTGACAAGGCAAAGCCAATCGGCTCATTCAAACAGATTGAACAGAGCGGCTCCTTATCAACGAGTTCTGTTGTTCTCAAAAAAAGAATGACTTCTCTCAGCGTTATAAAACGCCGATAGGAGATAATAAAGTCCGTGTAATACTCCTTAATCCCATTATCATGAAAGTTCTTTTCTAAATACTTCTCGATTGACGTAGCCATCTCATTCGATGCCTCATTCGACGGCATATCCAACAGAAGAACCAGTTTTTGATGAATCTTATCAAAATTGTCTAGGCGTGTTCTCAAGACGTTCTCATTCCGCATACAATCTTCACCTGCTTGCCGATACGTCTCAAAAATCCACTTAATCTGTTCTCTTAGCTCATTAAAGGATGAGGGTCCCGCTCTCTTCATTTCTTGCTCAAAAATCGGCAGAAGGACTGGCCCTGATATATCTAATGCCACCGCCTGTAGAGTTCCATGTGACGCTGAAAAATCGCTGCGACCAAATCTCTTCATAAACGGAATCGCCCGTCCAAGAGTTGGATGGTTTTCCAGCGGCTTTCGTAGAAATTCTAGGAGATCTTCATTCTTATGACCCATAAACTCACGAAGTCTTCTCTTCCAGGAAAGTATCGCAGTAATTCCAGATGTTGGAGTCTTTTCTTTGATTTCATACATTTGCCGACTCAACACATTCGATACAATCGTTGAATAGGGCACAAGAGTTCCAGTGCCCGTAGGATCCAATGCGAGTTCGGGCGGCTGCATATCGTCCGCGGCCCCAAAATCAGCAGGGGCAAATGATCCTAGGCTTGGACTATATCCACCTAGGATTGTTCCAAGGACTGGCGACAACCCAGACATTCTACGATAGACCTCTATCCTAAACGTATGAATGTTCCCGCAGCGATTCGACCTATTCATCCAATATTTCCTCCTCGGCAAGCTCACGTCTTACTAAGACCGGAACACCATACTCATCCTTTGGATCAAGCGACATCGAGGCAATCGCACCCCTCGGTATCGGTAAAGTGCCACCCCCTCTATGTTTTCTATGTCTATATCTATGTGTCTTGTGCCTTGTTGTCTTGTTGCGACGAATCTTACTTCTCGTCTGTCTGCGTGTTCGCATTCTATTTGATAAAGACTAATTTCCTCTTCAAATCATCGGCCACCTTCTTGATCTGGATCCTCAACTCCTTTTTCTTTCCCGACGGCTGAATGTTGTAATTTAATAGAACTGCTCGAATATCTTTATCAATGTCTTTTACCTCCAAGACTGGCTCATGAATAGGCTTCAACTCAGCATTTACTGGAAGAGGAGTTCGTGTCTTGATATTATACGCAACCATTAATCCATGAGGAATAAGCTGCTCAACATATTGAGGAACTCGGTGCTCTAAGACTGCGTGATCTGGACACTCACCAACAGTATGACCATAAGAGGCACAAATACCGCAATAACTCGACTGTGCTACAGGACAGGCAGTTGTTGGATGGGCACCTCCCATCCACCCAACAAGGATCTTTTTGCAGTTGGAACACATGGTAACGATGCCCTACTCAACAAGCCACGAACATTCATTTTTTTTCCACTTACGGCTCTTTAAATGCGGTCATAAGACATAGATACCAATCTCTTGATGTTTCAAGATGCCGTGCGGCTGTATTGTTGATAGACCTACATATCCACAAAATGACGAATGGGGTTCAATTATTTGGTCTATACTCCATACAATGGCAGAACACGCTGGCAAACAAACAAGCTCTCTTCAAAATCAGGATGAAAAAAGAGCCTGGCCTCTCTTTCAGAAGGCACTTATTGATATTCTTCCCTGCCCTTACTGTCGTGACCATTACAAAGAGTGGATGACAGCCAATCCCTTTGTCTTACCTGTAAACTATTCAGAGTGGAATGGATATATTCGTGCGTGGTTCTGGACACTCCATGAACACGTAAATCAAAGTCTCGGAAAGCCTTCCTTTCCATTTGAAGACCTCACGTCAACATATAAGAGTGGACTAACCCTCACCTATAAGTTCATGCAGCTAGAAATGCTTGAACTGAGAGCTATCCAAATGGGTGGTGTAAGTCTCTTGAAATGGGACGCATGGAAGAAACAATTTCGTATGCTGCGGTCTTCTTATGGAATCTGATTTGGCCTTCCTAACAGAATGTCGGCCGACAAGACAATGATCTTTACGGTTACAAGTGATGGATACAAATACTTCACTTGGAACCTCTGGAAGAACCTCCAACTAGTCAAAGTTCCGTGGAGACTTACAATTCTGTGCCTTGATCGTGAATCTCTTGATTTCTTCAATCGGATCGCTCTAGTTCCTGCGAAAGCGTACTTCATGGAAAAGAGTTCTAGTGAGCACAAGACACCGAGTCTCTTTGGCTCAGCCCATTTTAAACGGATGAATCGCATGAAACTCAAAGCCCTTGAAGAATTCTCCCAGAAAGAAGATCTCGATACTCTTATCTACATCGACTCGGATATCGCAGTCTTTAGGGATCTTGTTCCAGTTCTAAAGGAACTTCTGGTTGAGGCCCCTTTATTATTTCAATGCGACGAGAAAATAGATGGGGATTTTGGATGTTCCGATACTAAACACTGTAAGAATCCGTGTACAGGTGTAATCGCGATGAGGCTCCCAGATCAAAGAGAAACTCTTAAGAAACTCTATTCACTCGAGTCTGAGACATGGAAGAAATCCTTAACGGATCAGGATTATATCGCAACCAGACTTCTGGATCTTTTGATCCCGTATGAAACTCTGGACCGACCCCAGTTTCCGAATGGAATCTTCCTGGCTGGAGACCGCTACAAAGCTGGAACTCCTGTGCTTGTCCATTTCAACTATATTCTGGGTATGGAGAAACGGAGAGTTATGAAGACTAAAGGATGCTGGTTACTTGATCTATAATAGAATGCCCTGTCAGGACTTAAGTGGATTTGTCTTTTTATCACAATCACAGCTTTCATCTTATAGGACCAATGTGCAAACATTTAATAGAATTCAGACCTATAATAGCAACATTTCTACCCTCCGGTCCCAGGGAGATCTGACGCGATCTTACTATCAATTTGTGACATCACAAGAAAAAAATCAATATACGCAGGGCCTCTTTTTATTAACACAGGGATATGGATCTGGAAATGTCATCGTTGTTCAAGAAAATTAGATGCTCACTATAGAAAAAGATGTCTACTCCTCTACAAACATGCCCATGTGCGGTCAGCACAATCTTTGTCTTTCAGTCACCCACCTTTCAAAACGCTGCGAATACAGTCTATGAATACAAGCTGGCCGTCGATACGTTGAATAACGCAACGGCCACTGGAAAGACCTATAAGTTTAAGAGCGACTTTGAGCGGATGCAGTATTTACTGGGGTCTTACAATCGGAAGGCTTCGTGTCAGAACTCGTAGGTTTTGTTTTTGTTTTAATAGTAAAATTCATTTTCATCTGTTGCCATACATCTGAGAGATGCGCGGCAACATGTGATTCAGTTACAAGGACTCTTACCTTATTTGGTGTAAGACGGATTTCGTCTGGTTCTACAGTAGCTGTAGACATCATCTACTATGCCACCTACATATGGCTAGCCTTTGACAATTTTACCTGTTAGGCTGTGATACGAGACCTCGGCTTCTCTGAGGCCCTATACGCATTAAGCTTCTCCTTATACAGATCCTTCCAGCCCTCCAAAAGAACATAGACCTCCGTCTCAGGAGTATACGTCCCGAGACACAGAGGATTCGTTGGATTCTTCTCATACGCGTAAATTTTCTTTGTCGCAGAGTCAACCAGAAACGGCATACCCTTCAAAATCTTTACCTGCATTGTTCTGCCGTCACCCTTTCAAAAACTCCTGTCAACTTTACTAGGGCCTAAGTAGAATGACATCAATTAATTCAATTATGGAAAATCTTTATACTGGTAATCCCTTAAGACTTACAAATAAAAAAAATAATATTGAAAGGGTTGTAAATGCATTTACAATGGTAGATCCTCATTATGTAAATCATCAAGATTATCAGGATGGTATAGAATTATCAAACCAAGCACATCTTCTATACATTCAAGGTGATTACGCAGAGGCAGCAAGAACATATCGTCAATCTCTTCGTCTTCTAAAAAGATATCAAACGATAACAGGAACTACTATACCAATTGTAATTCCCAAGTCACAAAAGGTTCAAAGAGCTCTTGCATCTGCTTTAGGAGCTGCTGGTGCCCTTCCTTCTGCGGGCGGGGCAACAAGAAGAGCCAGGAGAAAACATCATAAACACAGAAAACATACCAGAAGACACTAAAAGTCCGTATCCGTGGCGAACTGCATATCCTCACGCTTCTTCCCAACAGCCGCCTTTCCATACGTGCTCACACGCTTCTCAAAGAAGTTATCCTTGTTCTCGAGCGAGATACGCTCCATAAAGCTAAACGGATTCGCCGAATTCCACGCCTTCGGATATCCAAGCTGTAGCAAGAGTCTGTCCGCCACAAACTCAATATACTGTGCCATCAGCTTCGCATTCATCCCAATCATCTCACACGGCAACGATTTCGTAATAAACTTCTTCTCAATCTTCACCGCCTCACGAATAATCTTGTGAATCTTCTCCTTTGAAAGACGATTCACGATCTTACTATATAAGAGGCACGCGAAATCCGTATGAAGGCCCTCATCACGTGCGATAAATTCATTACTCAAAGTCAAGCCAGGCATTAGGCCACGCTGCTTGAGCCAGAAGATCGCACAGAACGCACCCGAGAAGAAGATGCCCTCGACCGCCGCAAACCCAACAAGACGCGTGGCAAAATCAGCGTCCTTGTTATCAATCCACGCCAAGGCCCACTCCGCCTTCTTCTGAACACACGGAATCGTCTTGGTGGCCCTCAGAAGATGTTCCTTCTCTTCCTTGTCCGTGATATAGGTGTCAATGAGCAGGGAATAGGTCTCCGAATGGATTCCCTCCATCATGTTCTGACAGCTGTAGAAGAACTTCGCCTCAGGAATCGCAATATCTCTCGTGAAACGCATCGCCAAATTCTCCATCACAATACCATCAGAGCCCGCGAAGAATCCAAGGATATTCTTGATGAAGAACTGTTCATTCGGTGTTAGCTTCTCCCAATGCCCCATGTCCTTAGACAGGTCAATCTCCTCCGCTGTCCAGAAGACTGCGACGTGCTGCTTATACTTGGCCCAGATGTCGGGGTATTTGATCGGGAAGATCACGTGGCGATCCTCCTGTTCCGAAAGAAGAGGCTCAGGGAGCTGAATCGTGACTGCGGTCGATGTTGGCATAGAGGGCTTGACGTCAGAGGGGAGGGGGGCGGTCGCGGCGGCGGCCTCGAGGCTCAGAGACGGCATATCATTTGCGTTTCCTAGTGATGACTTGCGGCTTCTACGTCCTGTAAGTGTCGGCGACTTCTGCTTCTTCTGTTCATCCATCTTTTGGTCCGTAATCTTAGCTGAGAAAGAAGAATTCATTGGAAGGTAAACGGCAATTTGGCTTCGCCGCCATTCATTTTTACTTGGCGACACTAAAGAAATTCGTAATAGGCTGTGTATTTATAGCCTCTGATTTATCATAAGGCTTGGAAAGTTCCTCATTCAGAAATGAAAGTTCCTGATTCGCTTTGATATCAACACCATCATATGTCTTTTTAGAGACAGCTAGATTCTTGTAAAACTGGGACACCCTTGGATGTGTCCGAAACGCCAACGGATCAATATCCCAAATATAAAGACCCTCTAGACTCTTTACACGTGACAAGGCAACATAGGCCTGTCCTGCCTCGAATGTGCTTCGTCCAATATCAATTAAGGCAGAGTCTAGAGTAGATCCCTGTGCCTTATGAATTGTAATCGCATAGGCAAGACGTAGAGGAAGTTGTTTTCTTGTAATTCCTTCGTTCTCATTTGATGCCCATGTATGATAGTCGATCGTAATAGGATCGCCATTCTTAAACTGGACTATTGGAAGCCTCGGCCCTGTTTCTGTAAATCCTATCACAACACCTCTCGAGCCATTGACATGGCCCAAGTCAAAGTCCTTATTTATAAGAAGCATCACTTGTGCCCCAGTCGCCAGCATCAATGTTGCCGTATATTGCCCATCCTTGTCCATTTTTTCAATAGCCTTCTTTACATCGGCCTTCATCACACTTGATATCGCTGGTGAGACAGTATACTCTTGGCGGTCAATAGACTCATTTGCCAATAACATCTTTATATTAATATCATTTACCTGGTCGACTTCATTGCGGCGTGTAAAGAGAAGTGTGGGTCGAATCTTGAGTTTCTTCCATTTCAGATCCTTGCGACTTTCTAGAATAGCGAGGCTCTCTTGGCTTAGAGCACCTTCACGAGCTTCCATTAGAATAGCCTGAAAGACTGGATCAGCCTGCCTATGTATTTTTGTAAGATGGATGGTATCCTGTATAAGAGAAGACCACGTGGGCGATTCAAATGCGAAAGCACAGTCTGATTCTTTAAAGACAGGCGGCAACTGATAGAAATCCCCTACAAAGATAATCTGGAGGCCTCCAAAAGGCTTTGAATTCTTTCGAATAATTTGACTAATCGTATTCAACTTCTCCAAAAGTTCTGGCGTGAGCATAGAAACCTCATCAATTACAAGAATATCTGTCTTTGTCCATCGTTCAATTGCTTTCTTTGAACGTCTGACCATACCCGCAAGATATCTGGATGGTTCCTTTCCAAGGCCAATGCCTGTCCATGAATGGAGGGTTCGTGCATGCGGGCCCAAAAGCAGAGCCGCACATCCTGTAAGGGCGGTCACTGCGACTTTCTTATGTGTCAATTGAGGAACCAAATCATAGATCAACTTTAAGAGATATGATTTGCCAGTGCCACCTGGTCCTGTTATAAATATAGATTTGCCTTCAATGACCGCGTCAAACGCTTGTTTTTGTTCACTTGTTAAGGTTTCCATTGTTTACCTTCATTTACATGAAAAAGAGCATCAATTTTAGCTAGTAAACATATTATTCGAATAAGTCAGGAATATGATAGAGTAGATCGAGTAGATGAATAGTTGTGTCTTCTGTATGATTAAAGAGTATCGCAGACTCTTTAGTCAATCGTATTGATCGTGATGAAAGATCTAGACGATGCTCTTTCTTATGCTCTTCTAGAAACTTCGCAAAGAAGTCTACAAACCGCAGAGTAAATGGCATCTTTCGCTCCTTTAACCATATCTGAAGCTTCGGCTTTGCGATCAAGAGACAGTCACTCATTGTCTCATGGCTTGTTTCATAGAGACGCTTTCGAAAGTTATGATACTGCGACTGTGTCTCCTGAAATAGAGTCTCTACCGTTTTACTCTGCTCTCTCAGTGTAAGTAAACTTTCTTCAAAGGAAAGTGAATCGATAGATGCGATACTTGTAGTCTCGGACATTGTATGACATGGGTTAAAGAGTTAAACTACTCAATTTTAGTGATGGATACGCTTATTCTGCCTTTTTCAGATACTGTTCCCTACGTCAAGGGATATTTCTACATAGAGTATTTGAATCACACGTTTGTTTTTCAAAAGGAAGAAGAGGCACAAAAAAGATTTCTTTCTGTCCCAGGCCAGATACGCCGCGATACACCATTTGGCGACTTTATTTATGAATTGGCAGCAAGCGATCCTAAAGAATGGATTGAAATAGGAAGTTGGAATGGCCTCGGCTCAACTCTTTGTATTCTTGATGGCTTTTCTCAACGCCTCGATGATAAACCCCACTTGTATTCGTTTGAACTTGATCCAATGATGTGCGGCGTAGCAAAAACAAACTTGGCCGAACATGTAGCAGTCGGCTGTGTTGACTTCATCCAGGATAAACTCAGCTCGGAGAGAGAGGTGCCGTTTCCAGAAGTGATTGAACACAATCGTCACTACTTTCTTCACTATGAAAGGGAAAAGGCACTGTATACTGAGGCCAAGGGATTTATACCCCCTGTTCAACCTGAGGTTGCCCTTTTGGACGGAGGAGAATACAGCGGCTCTCTAGATTGGATACACCTAGACAAAAGCAAACTTAAATGGCTTCTATTAGATGATACGAACGTGACGAAGAATAAAAATCTTGTAAGTGAATTGAAATCGAGTAGTGACTGGGTTCTTCGTAGAGAAGAAACAGAAGATCGGAATGGATGGGCGGTCTTTGAACGTGTTACGTATCCAAACTAGCCTCCATTAAAGAGGATAAGCGACTAATCGGATTGTGAATCTCGAGTAGAGCCCATAAACACGGCTTTGTAGGTTCTTGTGACTTTACGCTATAATACCAATGCGTCGGTATCCAGAGCATGTTTCCTGGCCTTACCTTGACAGTAATATACTTGATTTCTCCCACAAGAGGTGTATCATGGATTGTCAACTGTTCAGGATGAACACCTCTCCACGCCTTAGGCAAAAACTTATTTTGCTGTTCTGTTAATAACGTGACTTCTAGGGCTGTCGACGTCGGATATAAGACGGTGTGGATCGCGGAGGTCTTCCGTAGTCCGATTGCGCCGATACGAGCTTCTGTTACCAATGTATGGATATGTTGGTAAAAGGAATAGCTAAAGGCCTTCGGAAACCAGAGATGCTCCGCCCAGACTTGGATACCCGCTTCCGAGGCAAGTTGTGTGGCCGCTTTCCGATTTAACTTGACTTGTGGAGGAGGAGTCTCCATCGTCAGATATGTCCCTAGTGTCAATGTGGACTCAATCGGGTATGTCAAGAGACGACTATTGCCCTTTAGAGTCTCAGGCGTAAAGAGTTTAGGAGGGCCGATGTCTCGAACGACAACAGGGCTTTGTTCCGCTAAAAGTTTTGGCAATTCGTCCACTTGAGTGCCCTCAATCTGTAGAATTGTATAGTCTTCTATTGCCTGACGATAGAAGAGAACAATGACCGCAAATAAAACGACAAGAATAACAAGTATTTCGATCATTTAGTTCTTAGAACGGTGGTTCTTCTTCTTTGAGTTCCGCCGCGTTTGCGAGTGAGGTGTCCGCGTCCTTTGATGCGACTGCGGTTGGCAATCCCTGAACAGACCCGGGATGAATTGGCCCTGGCGAATACACTTGATCTCCTTGACTGTTAAGGGCCTCACTGATCTCCGCGTTTTGTTGTTCTCCTTTATCACAACCATTTTCTGACCCTTTCCATTTTGTATCTTTACTGAGTTCTGTCTTGTTGTCTTCTGACCGTTCACCATCATCGTATGTTCTTGGTGACTTTGGTAAGAAAACATTTCGCTTGGCCTTTACTACTGTGGAATTACATCTTGTTTTAATATGCTTGCGACCTCGAGGTCTCATAGGTGTAAATGACCTGCGACCCGTTATACGCCGTGTCCCTCCTAAAGTCGGGAGACTACTCATTAGAAAGGGTATGGATTTTTCATTTCCCTATAAAACGCTCAGACTCAACGACGAACAGGCTGCGGCTGTTCTTAGAGATCCTACATGCCATCAACGTATTGTTGCGTCGGCTGGATCTGGAAAGACAACCACATTAACTGCGAGAATCGCCTGGCTCATCACCCACTACAAATTCAAACCAGAAAGCATTGTTCTTATGACCTTTTCAAGGAATGCGGCAAATCAAATGATTCAGAGAATCGAACACTTAATTGGCAAGAACGGTGTCTGGGCTGGAACTTTTCACGGCCTCGCCAAGAATCTACTACAAATCCACGACTCGTCCAAGCTCAGAAGTCTATATTTCATCGACGAGTTGATCGGTTTGGGCACAGACTGGCTTCTAACAACCAAAGGACGCCAATGGGTCTCAAAAATCCGCTACATTGTCGTCGATGAATTCCAGGATATTAATGCGGGGCAAATGAAGATGGTTGAAAAGATGCTCCACCCTGGGGCGAAACTTCTGGTTGTCGGCGACGACTCGCAAAACATCTACACCTGGCGTGGATCCGACGTGAAATTCATCTTGGACCTCGAGAAGACACTGCCTGGACTTATCGATGATCAGCTTCGTATGAACTATCGGTCTACAGAGTCCATTATCGCAGTCGCAAACTCCGTAATGAGATATATTCCTACATTGCCCTGGAAGAAGTCCATGATAGGGGCAGGTCAACTCGAAGGGCGAAAGCCAGATGTCCATTTCTTCTGGAGATGTAGTGACGAGACACGGTGGATTGTCCAAACGATCCGCTCAGTAAGAGAACAGAATAAGAAGATAACGATCGCAATTCTGAGTCGGACAAACATCGATTTGTTCCGAATGGAGGAAGAACTCCTGGCCGCAGGAGTTCCTTACAAACTCCGCGACGGGGGAGCCAAGGAATCAGACTTCCTGAGCGAAGGTGTTGATCTGACAACTCTTCATGCCAGTAAAGGACTTGAATGGGATCTTGTATTTGTCGTTCATTGTAATGACGATTCCTTTCCCTCGAGCAAAAAGGCCTCAGACATCATCTGTGAACGTCGTCTCTTCTATGTCGCGGTCACACGAGCACGCCGCAATTTAGTCTTCACCTATACACGGAACGAAAGAGAGTTGTCACGATTTGTCCGTGAAGTCCCAAGCCGTCTCCTAACCTATCATGGCCTCGCACGGTATTGTCTGAGTGAAGCGGAACTCAATGAAGGAATTCCTACACTAGAAAGCTTGGTTGGTCGCCTGGATGGAGAGGATTACAAGGCACTGCGTGATAAGGGGGCCCTGAATTGGCTTGATATGCGATACATTACAGAGGAGAATCTCTTTCCACTCGGAGAAGCATGGTCAGTCCCCCTGTGGGCCAAGAAAGCGGATATGACACGAGACTTTCTTCGTTTCATACGCACGTTTGTTAAACGTCTCTTTGTAGAGAAGAATCCTGGAGACAGTGTATATCGTGATCCTGTCGCGGAGAGACTCCTATTTACATTGAGAGTCTATTCAGAAGATAGGGAATTCTGGGAAACATGGAGAGATGAGCTCTTAACGATTCTTTATATGACGTTTGGTAATGGAGAGGCTGCGGCAGATCCTCCCTCCATTGACTATGCGACTCTGAGTGAATGGTCGAAGTCGCAGGGTTTGGGGTGGGCTCCTAAGGATATCCTGTCGGCGACGAGTTTGATTGCGAAAATACGAGGACAACTCCGTCCTTTGCGGTTCGAGAGATATGATCTGAATGAGTTTACGATTCGGCCTACGCGGTTTACAGTGCCGACCGAAATGAGAGGAGAGATCTTGAGAAGTTGGCGTCGTGTCTCCAATACAGACTTGAAGGCACAGACTGTTTTAGAGGATATTTGGAAGATCTCTGCCTTGGAACTTGTTGGAGAAGGACGTAATGCCCCCCTGTATCGTGTAAAGCAAATGAAAGAACATCTAGAAACAGAGGAATTACATGAATTCTTAGAGATCCTTGAAGCGTATTTTGAGCCGTGGATACAGGAGAATAAGGATACTCAGGTCGGCCTCGAAATACAATCTGAATGGACACAGCCAGAGACAATTGATCTGTTTGCTAAGGGAGTCTTTTGGAGAATCGCAGGTGAAGATAAAGAACGTATCAGTTCTCTTCGCTTGCTATTATTGGCAATGACCGCGGGATTTGCTCAGGAACAGGGCATTGACGTTCATTCCATCGGCATTTTATATCCGCTAGAAGGTCGGTGTGTTTCTGTGCGTTTACCTGTTGGATGGTTCAAAACAATGATGGAAATTATTGGAATCGCGAAGGCCCATCAGTGATGGCGTCTGCGGCGGGTCTTGCGTCCTTTACGAGCTTTGCGACCACCTATTTGATTATTGTTCTTCGAAGTGTTGTTATTCACTTTATTCACAGTAGGAGGAGCTACAGTAGGAGCAACCTCTTCAACGGCAGGAACAGGGGCTTCTTCAGTGGCAGCAGCTTCAGTAGGTGCCGCTTCAGTAGGAGCTGCTTCAGTAGGTGCCGCTTCAGTAGGAGGAGCTTCAGTAGGGGCAGCTTCCTCCTTAGCATTTAAGATACCCAAATCACTTATAATTTGATGATACTCAGGGTATTTTTCCTCTAAATGCGTCAATACATTCTTATTCAAATCTGTATTTTCAAGCTCTTCTGTAATCTTAGACTGTAATTCAAGGACTTGACTTTTAACTCCCTGAAATTCAGTATCAATCGCAGGTTTGTCTTCTTCCTTCGCATCCTTATAGGAGACTTGTAACTCCTGAACCTTCTTCAACAAAGGCGTAATCTTTTCAATATTCTCGTCTAACTTTCCTGTATCGTCAGCGGGGGCAACAGGCTCTGCGGCTGTATTCGCGGCGGCATTGTTCTTGTTTACGTTATTTTTAGGAGCGTTATTCTTAGGAGCATTGTTCTTGGGTGCATTATTCTTAGGAGCATTGTTCATAGGAGCGTTATTCTTAGGAGCGTTGTTATTGTTCTTGTTTGCGTTATTATTGTTCTTGCGAGTGTTATTCTTCGGGGCATTATTCGTAGGAACTGTGCCGTTTGCGGCATTGTTCTTAGGAGTATTCGTTGATGTAGGTGTCTCAGACATTCTGCCTCTCTATCTACTTCTTAGTAGGAAAAGCTTGGTTGTATTTTTGCTGCTTCGTCGCATTGTTAAATAAAAAGGGAGACCGAGCCCACGCCTCCATTTCACCATTCTCATGGCAATCATAGGGCCCTGAGCGTATAAGAGCCCGCGGCATTGCCAATTCATCAATCATCGAAGACGACGGAGTCTGCTTTCTCTCGGGCACAAGCATCTTTGAAATATACATATCGCCATTACGATTCGGCTCATATTGATCCTTGTCGCATGTCCCTAGAGGCCGATCAAGGCGCCGCAAGAGAGACTCATCGTTTATACTATTTGAATACCGTGTCGGAGGATAGAATGTGCCACCAGGAGGAAAGACTGCGTTAGAAGGAGGCGTAGGAGCAGACTCCGAGGCGTGACCCGAATTCACATACTGTAAACAGACTTTCGTCCACGGCCTCGGATCCATGGGCAATGACATAGAAGGCCCCTGGGGAACAATATGGCGTAGAACGGCCGTAGGATCCCAGTGATACTTTAAACAAACAGGAGGATAAAAGGGATCCGTCGTGCTTCCCTCAAACGGCATTTGACTAACAGGCGAATTACCCTCTTTTAACGGTGGATACATATCCATTATACCTTTCTATCTAGGAGCTTGGAATAATCAAGGGATTACCCGCCTGTAGCTTTGAAACAGGAATCTCTTCAACAATTTGAATCGCCGCGTTCCACTCACACTCCGAGTTAACAATAGCAGTTCCTATCGTATCAAACCACTGGAACGACATCTTGTCCAACCGTAACAACGAAGGGCTAAAATACACTGGATTCTGAATGATCGTCTGGGCATAGTTACCAAAGGTATTCAAGAGAAGCTTTCCATTGTATCCACGAATTTGACCCTGAGATTCTTTTGTCTGTGACAAATTCTCTTTCGCACCGAAATCGACACGATTCATATCATACTCTGGATTTAATTTCAGATAAATGTAATCATCGAGAATCTTAAAGAAAGAATCAGCTCTCTGAATCGACGCATAGGGTGTATCGGCCTTCGCATACCCAAGATTCCATCCTAGACCCCATTCATCCTCTGCTGCTAGGTATGTAGGCGTCAAGGCACTCTTCCATAATATAGAAAACGTAATCGGTTCTGTAAAGGCCTGACGTGTTTTCGCGTAATCAGGAATGATATAGGTCAGATTTGTATTAATAAAATTCTGAATATTTGTATTTACATTATTTGTTATATTATTAATAATTGCCACATTCGACGTATATAGACTATAGAGACTCGAATATTGACGCAAAAAATCACCAAATCCTGTCGATGTGATATTTGACCCTGTGATATTCTGTGACGGATTGTATCCAAAATTATAATTAGTCAATACGAAATTAGAGTTAAATATACCTAAGGCCTTGTAATAGGTCGGGTTGAATAGACTCGCATTTGTAAGTGAAAAGACTGGCTCATTACTTAAATCTCTTAGTCGCAAGAAACCAAAATCATATCGCTGTGGCATATTGAATCGTAAAAGAGTCTGCGATTTTTCACTTGGACAATAACTTCTCACAACCAAATAATAATAAGGCTGATGAGCTATACTAGGCAACAAAGGAACATTAAAAATATACGAATTGAAGTTGAATCCTGACATCTTTGTATCGCTCACCAAGAATCCATTTGAATTCCAATTGTAGCTATTTGAAGGTAGATAGCCACCTGATGATTCAATACCCCATTTAGGAACAGATGAATTACTAATATCCTTGATAAACCCTTCTAACGTATTATACACAAACATCGAGGTGTGCGGCCATTCAGGATACTGTAATCCAGACAAATCAATAATTGGATTGACAGCGTTTCCAAGCTTCTTCAATACGATCTTTGTCGTCGGATAGAAGACTTGCCACGCATTCTGAACATAAATAGGTGCGTCATAGATATCATTGCGATTACCCCAGATATAATAGGAACTGCTAAAGAAAGCCCACTTTGAACCAAGGGCACCAGGAACAAACCCTGATGGTGTAGACGGAAATGTAAAAACAGATATATCAATTGTGGCAGTATATGTAGGAGCTGTCCCTGAGACTTGGCTTATCTTATAGAAATTCGTTGGGGCATCCGATGATAAAAAGAGTAATTGGTCACTGCCTGAAGGAATATGCGTAACAAGGAAGTTTGTATATGTTGTAGGGCCAGATGAAATTGTAACAGTATTGCGACTTGCCGAACTAGATGCCTGGTCAACAATATAATAATAATTCAATGATGTCCCTGAAGCAGTGAAGGGAAGAGAATAGACAGTCGTTTCAGTTGGGGGCTGGATAGACTTTACAGTTGTAAATCCTACTGGATAGGTATCTACAAAGAAAGCTATACCAGAGCCTGGGGTTCTATATGTTGTTGCAACACCTCCTGCACTACCAGAAATGACAAAACCATTTTGATCTGTAATTGAGAATGAATTAACTGCGAAGGTGAGATCTGGAATTTGGTAGGTCGATGACAGATTTAAATCACTTAGAATTCCTTGGCCAACATTATAGACTTTAATTCGAACCTGGAAACTCGAGGCAATAACAAGAAATCCTAAAAAGGCATAACAGGTCGAGTTTCCTGCGACACCTACAAGTGTTGTATTTTCTGACGCTGGATAGATATCATCTGTCGTCATAGAGAATTGATAGGAAAAGGAGCGATTTATTGTATTATAAGGATATGAATAGAACTTGAAATCAGTGCTTTGAACCAGTAAGGTGCCAGATACATCCGCATACATTTGTCCAGGCGAATAGCCAAAATCTTGCCACGGAACAAATCCAGACACATCTTGTGACAATTCTCTTTGATTCTTATAATGGAGGATCTGTGTTCCTATAGGAATAGACTGCTCATATTGCGATAACGTATACGAGATGCCTGTAGGAGGACCAACAGGGGAATTAGTGACAGTAGGAGGCTTAGGAACAACAATGCCTTGGCCTGTGGGTGCGGCATTTCCATCAAAATAAACAAGAGCCGCACTCGCATCACAGACATAGGGATACGGTGTCGGCGATCCAGTTAGAGCTTTAATAAAGACAACATTAGAATTGGCATCAAAGGGTATGACTGAATAAAAATTGTTCGCATTATTGAAGAAAACACCCGAATTTTGTGAAAATCCTGTTAATACAGTCTGCGGAAATGTCGTATCATTCTGAAATTCATAATATGTTCCTAATAGAGAATCAAATCCAAAATTCGTAGATCCTTGTGTAGAATAAGTAACTGTGTCAATCAAGTTAAGCCGTGCGACGGCCTCGTTAATCGTCAATAGATTGACGGGCGTGGCATTCGCATAGCTCGTTAAAAAGATACCGAGAAAGGCAATATTTGCATTCAAATCATTATTGATAAACGCAGAACGAAACATCACTTTCTCGATATTCCATATACCATCATCGGGTGCGAACGAGAAACCACAAGCTCCTAAACCAAGCTGAAGCTCATTTGTTGTAAGATCATATTGATACTTGGAAATCGGGCGTGATGCAGTTGTTGCGAGTGTATAGGCACTTATATTAGGAGAAATGTCTGTTGCCGCAGTATACGTTTCAAGTAGACCCGTGGGATCAGGAATATACGTTGTGTCATACCAATGAACGACCTTATATTCTCGGTTCGATACTGTCGTGGCTGTATAACTCGCTTGGTTAGCAGGCCTCAAGAGATAATTCTCGGCACCCGCGTAGAAATAACTCTGATTTGACGAACTATAAGGACTTCCTGCCTGGAAGAAATAACCAGAAATAGGATCAACACGAACGAACGCAGGCGGATATACATTCTGAGTTGTATTGTTAGGTAAGAATCCAACATAATCTGTTAAATCAGTCGATACGCCATTCGTATCATATCCTATCGCAACATTGCTAATGGGTAGACCCGTATTGACTTCATTACCAAGGGGGTTATAGGCCCATAAATTACTCGTGATTGGAAGGCGAATAAAGTTTGAATCTGCGACCTGTGCGTAATTAAAGTTAGTGATGTTTGAAAGAGGATCTCCTAGAGGATCAAAGTCGGGTAATGACAGCGAATTTGTAAGAGTTGTAAATGTGTTGCCATCAGGATACCACACAACTAACTGTGCTTGTAATGAACGAAAGCTAATAGCACTCGATCGAAGAATCGCATAATAGGTATCACCCGCATACGCAGTAAAGGTGATATCGCCTTGCGTCGCATTTGATCCAATATCAATTGATTGGATATAAAAGATAGGCGTTTCATTTCTCGCGTTTCCTGACAAGTCCGCCATAAATCCAGCCCTGTCGTGATATAAAAAGAGCTTCATGTCTGCTCCAAAAATCAAAGTCGTATACGGATAGGGTATCGCACTAAGAGTGATTCGGTGCGTATAGGCAGGAGCTGTCTTTGGATAAACTGGCAACGGCAAATAAAAGACAAAGTTATGTTGATTGTTTCTAACGTCAAATGAGACGTTATTTGTAGTCCAAAGAGCTTTAGAGGCTGACAGAGTGAGGCCAAAGTTTGTAGTAATCGAAGTATCAGGGTTACTAAATCCATAAATCGTATTGATATTAGCGAGAGGAACATTATCCATCTTCGCATTGGATGAATTATAAATATAGGAATAACTGTTATCAAAAAACATTTGAATATTGGATGAATAATGCCCAACATTATAGGCTGGATATCTATAACCTGTCGGCCGAGGTAGTGTCTCGACCTGAAGTGTCTGCCGATACAAACTTCTAAAACGGAAAACAGTGTAATGGGCCGCGTCAATAGGGCACAGAATATCCCCTGCCTTTCGTCTAAGATCGATCGTAACATCTCCAGCCGAATTAATAAAGGGCTTTGTGAAATCAAAATTAGAGGTGATTACATTATAGGGATAATTACTTCCTCCAAGAAAAGGAGGTAAATTCGTAGCACCTAAATTCATCGGATATCCAAGAAGACCCAGAGATGGATCAAGAGCAAGATTACTCATACCAGGCCAGAATAAAGGAGGATCTTGTCTCACATTTTCAATAATATTCGTCGTGATCGCAGGGGTATTATTTTGAACAACATTAATGTCATAATTTGAACTAACTGTCGTTGCGTTCTGGGCATTTTGAAGATTCAGAAAATTGTTCGGTTGCGTGAAATACACAGCGGCATATGTATTGAAATTAATGCCAAAGATAACAGCGAGCTGTGTCTGAATATATTCATACATACTGTTAATGATCGAAAGAAGTTGACTATTTAGAGTCTGTAGCAAAGTATACTGAGCTGATGTAATTCCATAGCTTGTCAATTGCTGCGAGAAGAAAATGTTATACTGTGTGGTTAAGAGATTCACAAGTGACGTATTAAGCGACGGCGACTGAATATTAATTCTGTTGTTAAATGTATCATACTGGGCAACATATTTATTAATGAGTGTCTGTCTAAATGTATGAGCAGAACGATAGATATCAAGTTTGTCTATATTCGCATCAATAATCAGTTGAATAGCAACATCGTTTACACCCTGGAAGGTGTAGACAATACGCGAATACACCGTTTCATTCGTGGCAAGTAAAGGAGTGACCGTTAAAGGAATTAATAACTTAATGACACCGAAATCAGGATCAAGAACATATTCTCTCAACAGTGGATAATAATATCCTACTTTTGTTTGTATTAAATTCGGTGTAAACCCAAGAGTGGTGCTTTGCCAATACCTCGTTGTGATATATGTTCGGGTAGGGGCCGCGGTATATTGACTGTTAAGACTATCATAAAAATAATCACCAGGATAATTGAAGTTTATGCTAAAATCGCCCGTCGATACGAAGAGAGGAACAAATTGATTAAAGCCGCCAGGATAATCATAGAAAATCGGGGGAGTATTCAATTGTGTGTTTAATTCTGTTAACAATGTATTAATATTATAGGTGCCTTGCCGAATCGAGTTTGTAATCGCGAGGGCCCCCTTTGCGACACCTTTGTAATCGTAATTGATACGACCAAACTCGGAGATTTTAATGCTCAAATTGTATTTATCGGGGCGAAAATAGTAGAATGACGATAGGAGTTTCATTTGAACAATTTGTAGGCTCACGATGTTGTTGTAGATACGGGGAAGTCTCAAAGTAAGCTGAACAGGATCGGGATATACACTGCGGTCCCTATCCCTGCTATTTAACATGATGATGCTCGTGACCTGTTTCATTTCAGGGGGCTTGTCACCTTTCCAGATATCTGTGCCGAGCGGCTTATTGTCTTTTGAATCGAAAGGAAGACTAATATTGAAGGCCTGCGAATAGGCAGAGTAGTTCACATCCCCCTTCGAGGAGGCATTGCGATTCTCAATCTGTGTCTGTGTCGTGGGAAGATCTTGGCCCGAGGTCTCTGTGAGTTGGAGATTGGACGCAAATTGGGCAAAATTCGCTTGGGTTTCTTCGCCGCTTGTAGAGCCGGAACTAGAGTCCGTAGTAAATCCCTCGGAATCACTTTCCTCCGTGTCGGCATCCGACTCATAGGGAGTGAATTTCGGAACTGGCTTTGTATTTGGACTCGTAAATGTTCGAAGAATTATTTGTTTTTTCGGAAGCATTCTCAAGCCTCACCTCTACCCTGATGAAGTTGAAAAGTATGGATGGTTTAGACTGCGGATATGTAGATTTATACAGATAGTCTACAGGGAGGCCCATTTACTTAATTAAATAAAGGCAAAGATGAGGATCAAGTGCCTATATAAATAGCAGGAGTATTATTTGATGCTACAGCTACAGCTTTAGTTCCATCTGGAGTCAATGCTACTCCAGTCCAGTAGCGAGTTGTATCCGTTAAATTCTCTGACCATGATGCACCAGAATCAGTGCTTACATAGATAGAACCACTGTTTATTGCAGCAACAATTTTAGATCCATCTGAAGAGCATGCGATTGAGATCCAGCCACGAGTTGTATCATTTAAAGCAGACGACCAATTTGCACCCGAATCAGTACTTATCCAGATATAATTTGATACAGCAACAAGTATAGTTCCATCCGAAGAGCATGCGATTGATTTCCAGCCACGAGGTGCATCATTTAAAATCACTGACCATGATACACCCGAATCAGTGCTTCTATATATAAAACCACCAACAGAAGCATTATTTACTACAGCAACAAATTTAGTTCCATCTGAAGAGGATGCGACTGAATACCAATATTTGTAACCAGAAGAATTACTATTTGTTGTCCAATTTGCACCCGAATCAGTACTTACATAGATATAACCGTTTCGTGTTCCTGCCACAATAATAGTTCCATCTGAAGAACACGCAATTGACCCCCAACTGACAGTATTATAATATAGAATTGACCATGATGTAAATGGATAAGTACTTTTAGAGATAAAATTACCAAATGATAAAGAATATGCTTTACTTCCATCTGAAGTCATTGCGACTGAAAGCCAGTTATTATTACCCAAACCTGGTGAACTATATGACCAAGTAGAACCTGAGTTAATGCTTATATATGCACCTGTGTAATATGTTGCAACAATTCTAGTTCCATCTGAAGATATCGCAACTGAGAGCCATGTTTTATTATTAACACCTGTATCTGTATTTGGTTCCCATTGAGATAACAGAGCATTCAAGATTATAGATGTAGTGAGAGTATTTCCTCCCCCTGCGTTTGTCCCATTTAATGATAATCTATAATAATAATTGTTCGTTGTCGTCCCTATATAGGTATAGCTTGTGTCTCCAATCGCAGGAGCTGTAATTCCCAGTTTAGTACTCGGAGGTGTGGTTGCACCATAAAAGAGATAAAGATTATAGCTCACAACAGCCCCTCCAGAATTTGACCATACCAAGGTAGGTGCGGCTGAAGTGCTTCCTTTTGTTCCTGCGAAGGCAAAGCTTGTTTGTGATAAACTAGGAGCAGAAATATTCAAAATCGCAGATGTAGTAATGACACTATCAGGGCTTGTTACGTTTGTCGCCGTCAATACCATTTTATAATAATAACTGGCAACCGTGCTTCCAGGGTAGGCATAGCTCAAATCTCCACTTGCGGGTGGAGTCGACGATAATACAGTAGTGGGTGTGGAATTTGTATCACCATACACAACAAGTGCGTAGGACTCAACCGCCCCCCCTGTGGATGACCATACCAAGGTAGGTGCGGCTGAAGTGGATCCGACTGTTCCACCAAAAGTGAACGAAGTTTGTGTAATTACAGGGGCCGCGCGATTCCGCTTCGCAGTCGGTTGGCTGAGGGTAGATGAATTGGTTACGTTGGTCGCAACCAGTAAGAATGAATAATATGTATCGTTTACTGTGGCCCCTACATAGGTATAACTTGTGTCTCCTGCCGCAGGAGGTGTGAGCGACAACGAAGTCCCCAGGCCTGAAGTTGACCCTGATAATAAATTGAGGGTGTAAGACTCGACAGTCCCTCCAGAATTCGACCATGTCAACTTTGGAGCCGCAGATGTAGATCCTAGTGTACCATCAAATGTCAGAACTCCTGATGTTAGATTGGGGGCCGCACGGTTCCGTATCGCAGTCGGTTGACTGAGAGTAGATGAATTGGTTACGTTCGTCGCAACCAATAAGAATGAATAATAGGTATCGGTTATTGTGGCTCCTGTGTAGGTGTAGGTTGTATCTCCAACTGCGGGAGGTGTGAGAGACAAGGATGTCCCCAGTCCTGAAGTTGATCCTGATAATAAATTGAGAGTATAGGACTCAACAGTCCCACCAGAATTCGACCATGTCAACTTGGGTTTGGCAGGCGTGCCTCCTACTGTTCCTGTAGCATCAAACGACAGGACTCCTGATGTTAGATTGGGGGCCGCACGGTTCCGTATCGCAGTCGGTTGACTGAGAGTAGACGAATTTCTTGAGTTCGTCCCAGTCAATGCGAATGAATAATACGTATCGGTTGTTGTGGCCCCTGCATAGGTGTAACTTGTGTCTCCAACTGCGGGAGGTGTGAGCGACAACGAAGTCCCTAGAGCCGCTGTTGACCCAGATAATAAATTGAGTGTATAGGAAGTAACAGCTCCTCCAGAATTGGACCATGTCAACTTAGGTTTAGCAGGTGTTCCTCCTACTGTCCCTGTAACATCAAATACCAGGCTACCAAATACAAGTAAAGGTTCTAGTAATGGTATATAAGGACGAATAGAAATACCTAATGTTGACGCTACTGTTTTATTTCGGCCGACTATAGACCATGCTGTATTTCCAAGACTCATAATTTTTACAATTTCAAGACTACTTGTCATCTGTAATTGTGTGGTTGATAGAGAGACACCATCCACTCTATCAAGGCCAACTGTAGATAGATATATACTATTCGTTAGACTACACGCGGCTTTCCAATCTCGTATATTATATATAGCCCCTACACACGTGCTTGCCGCAGGTAATAAAACAACTTTACTCGCAGCACTTACATCAATATTAAGAATAGGCGAAGTCGGAACGATGTTTATAAGAGACATGTGCCCTCACTCTATGGATACAGGTTAAGAATTGAATATATATTTGAACTTGCGAGGAGATCTATCGAAGCGAAATTTGTTGTAAGTTTCAGCGTTGAATACATTGAACTTCCCTCAAAAAACATCGAGGAGGGTGTGCTTAGATACATGGCATTCGTCCCTGCGTATCCATATTGGTCTTTTACTGTTAGGAAAAGATTCGTTCCAATCGTGGAAAAGGTATTTGGAAGTTGGACAAGCTTACTTGCTGTTCTCAAATCCATCAAGGCCAGTGAATTTGAACCCGATGCATTGACAACCGTAGGGGTTCCTGTTATAACTGTCTGATACGCAGGGTTTGAATAGGCCCCTACAACAGTCCACAAAGTCGACGTAAAACTCTGAAGAGTAACCGATTGATACTTTAATAAACCAATTGTTGACACCGATGGCAAATCAATAATATCAAGACCAACTGTGTTTATAGAGAGACTATTGCTAGTGTTTACACTCAATTCCTTGATTGTTATAAGCTTTGTCAAACAAGAAGAGACTGAAGGTAAATAGACTGTTTTTGTTTGGGTAGATCCTGCGATCATAAAATAGGAGTTATTGTAATTTGATAAATAGACAGACGTCATCCTTTCTATAAGGTCTGAAAACTATAGGAGATGGTTCCCGCACGTAGATCTGGGGCCACTAGCGTTGAAAAGAATGCATTCGACCCTACACGCATGAATGTGGACGGATCGGGAAGTGTATTAATCGCAAGAACACCATACGTTTTATGAAGGAAAAGCGTTGAATTAATCGCAAGGGTGCTGTTATATGACTGGAATGAATTACGTGCGATGGATTCTTGATACGCATTACCATTATAGAAAGCTAGTGTTGAAAAGAAAAGACTCGGTGTTGAGACTTGTGTTCCAATCGTGAGTGTCGACGTTTTCATTGTCGATGTCAGAATTGTTCCATAGACCATTAGAAGAGAAGTTGTTAATGTTGTAAAATTTGTCTGTGTCATATCGACAATGACTCGCTGCGCCTGACTCGTTGAAAAGAGCTCATTATGTATATAGAGTTGATTTCGTATAATAAGAGAACTGGGTGTTGCGGTGATTGAATCAAAGGCATTTGAATTGACCTGGGCCGCATTTTCAATTAAGAAGGTGCTCCTGGTTCTCGGCAAAACAAACTCTAGATTTTGTGTTTGTAAAACATCTCTAACCACAAGACTGCTCGTAAATCCCGTAACTGAGGTATATGTTCCTTGATTCACATCAATTGTCTGAATTGAAGAATAATATAAATTTGTTGTAAATAATACACCACTTATATCAAGGTCATAGGCAGCTGGATCTCTTAAAATAGGACTTACTAAGACTGTCGATTTGGTATTTAGATATAACACATTGTTAATAACAAGATTGGATGTTGTCGTATTTACAAACTGATGGACTGTGCTCAGAATCGGAGCCCCTGGAGTATCAATCCGAAAGAGATTTGTAGCAATTGATGAGAATACAGTCAGAGTGCTGGTTTGAAATCCTTGAAAAACAAATGAACTTGTATTTAGAGTGACTGTGGATAGAGACGTAGTGGTAAACGTCGTAAACGAGGATGTATTATCAGGAATAGCAACAGTTATATTCGATACACCAGCGGCATCACCGAAAAATGCCCCATAGAGAGAACTTACATTGACTAATCCTGTTGAAAGAAACATCGATGAAAGTCCCTGAATAAAATAGGTGCTGCTGCTAATTAAAAAGTTGTAGGGATTCTGTGTTAGATCAAAGGAGGAAGGCCCTAAGAAAAATGTATTTCCAGTCGCAGTCTGTGTTATAAGAGAACTTACAACTGAAAGCTGTGACGTAGTAAGCGTCGATGTATAGAAAGTCGATGTGTTTATACGATAGTTTGAATTTGTTATGTATAAATAACCCGTGCTCAGAAGACTCGATACATTTAGAAGAGGAGTTGATACATAGGATGTCGCAGTCAGAGTATTAAAATAGAAGGGATATCTATAGAGGCCAACAATGGTCGTATCTTGAGCGACCGCAAGCTGACCATTTATGATTGTCGCAGAGGATACATTTACATTCGCATTAAAGATCGCAGGGCCCTTTATATCAATCGACGAAGGAAATGTTAAATCCATCGATAGGATTCCTGATCCTGTTGAAATTGACGATCCAATAAAGGTAGATCCACCTATAAGTAGATCTTTACCAATTGAAAGCCCTGCGAATGTAGCAGATCCTTGAATACGCATGACATCATTCACAGAAAATAAAGAGGTTGTGCTGATCGATGAGAGACTTGTGAAGTTTCCTGCGATAGATAAGGAGGAAGGACCTCCTAAAAAGAGTGTTGAGGCCTGCGTGACTGTGGCCGAATTCGAAAGAGTGACTTGCCCCTGTAGTTGGAGATTTCCAAAAGAATAAACAGAAGGGCTGGTAAACGAGCCAGTTACCGTCGACCCAAAGAAGGATGCCGTTGAATATGTCGTCAAGGAAGAGTTTAGAGAAAGACTGCTTAGAAACACGGTGGTTGATAATAGACTCACATAGGAGACTGTTGTTGTGCTCAAGAAGATTGACGAGGCTTGAACCGTCAGATTTGCTCCACCATAAAGACTACCCTGCGTAGATAGAGTTCCAGCGAGAAGTGTTTTTTGAACAGTTATATCATTTTTTGTTGCGATCTTACCCAATGTGCTCAGAAGACCTCCCACTAAAGAATATCCTTCTATTGAGAGAAGGAAAGTGCTTGCCTGAACTTGGAGCGTTTGGACTTGAACTGTCGAAACAAGTTGAAGACTAGAAATGAATGTTGTGCCGCCTACATAGATACTTCCACCTGAACTGAGTGTCGAGTAGATTGTTATCGGTTGCTGGAGTGTAGAGAATGAGGTAGTGTTAAGAGTTGACAGAAAGGAAGCATTTCCTCTTACATACATGGCTCCAGTTACATTCATTGTTCCATAGGATATAACAGGCCCTTGTAGAATCACACCGCCTGTTGTTGAGATTCCTGAGAGGATCATATTTCCCGTGAATGAAATAGGGTTCGTGTTACGAATGTCTTGGACATAGAGAGTGCTGACGACCTTATTTACAGAACTCAAAAAGGTGAAATAAGAAGTATTCGCAGTCACTGTGGTAAGGGTCGCAGCGGCGGTCGCAGGCGCCAAACCAGAGGTATGTTGGACACGCCAAATAGTTGAGTTGTAGAGACTGAGATTAACTAGACCGTAGGGCTGGTCTAGAGTATATAGATTCGTTCCATCTTCAAAGAGTGCCCCTCCAATTGTGCTGATCACATATGGAGTTTGCCGAATGGAAGCACGACCTGTCGTATCACGAATGGTTACCGAGAAATTAGGGGCTTGTAAAGAACTTAGATAGACCACCCTTGATAAGTTCTTTAGAAGCACAAGTGTTGTGCTGGGTGTTATATAGATGTTGGACGACATCCACTGCTGTTTAGTAAGAGGAAAACTAAACACTTTGAATTCCGAGGTAGAGCGAACTAATTGAGGCAGACCCCGTGCTCAACGATCCCGTGATTTCAAGATTGTGAAAAATGTAGAGGGATGACTGATTTGCGATTGTCTGGTTTAATGGATAATATCCAATGTTTACGACTTTATCGGTGACTGTAAAGATGTCATTCAACACAATTGTATTGCTTTGTATAGCCATCGAATTTTGTGATAACTGTGAATCTAGAGTATTAAGATCGCTATTAGCTAGTATTGAAAAACTGCTTGTGGTAAGAGAAGGGACTACATTTGAACTATAGGCAAAGGATGTATATTCTGTTTGATCATTTGTATCTGTAGTAATAAATCCACGAACAGCGAATGTATTATTTGTTGCTGATGTAAAATAGGGACCTTGCGTAAACGTTATTCCATCACTGCTAAAATAGAAAGGGTAGTTTGTGTAATCTGCGATATAAGGACTTATAATAAACTGATCTCCTGTCCATGCAGAACCCAAATAAGAAAGGCCAGAACCCCCAGGACCCGAAGGAACTCCTGAACACAAGGTCCATGTAGAACCATTTGTACTATAAAAAATACCTGTTCCAAATCCGCCTAGGATAAAACGATTTAGTGTTGGAGAATGGGTAATACTTACTATATTAATCCATGACTGTGTGCCAAAACCAAAAAAAGCATTCGCATTTATAAATGTCCATGTGATTCCATCTGTGCTTCTTAGAACAGGATGTGTTGGATTCTCAGCTGTAGAATCTCCTGGCCTCTGAGGAATACCAGTGAAATATTTAGAAAATCCAGCCATTAGAAAAACACCATTTCCATACGCACCCACAGAGCCATATAAACCACCTGCCAGAAAATCACCTGATCCTACAGTCCATGTTACTAAATCATAACTATAATAGGGCCTTGGATACTGCCCCGCAGCCGCAACATAAAGTCCATTTCCATAAAGAATTGTCACAACATTTGACTGACCGATCGCTGATACTGTAATTGGATTATTGCTCCAATTTATTCCATCTACACTCGTCATAAAAGTGCTATAATTATTTGTGCTATCATTTGCCGCTATAAACCATTTATTATTTAAAAAACGTAGATCTTGAGCTTGCTGAGATGGATACACTAAAGGAATATTCGTTATTTGACTCCAATTTATTCCATCTGTGCTATACCAAGAGGCAGGGGCTGATTTACCAATCATAACCCACTTTCCTGCTCCATTTGTTTCAATTAAAAAATTAGAAAAACCAACATATAGAGGAATTCCATATGTCCATGTAGATCCGCCATCTAATGTATAGAGTGGAAATGATGTAGCAGTTCGTTCTATCGCAATAATATTTCTTTTTATATATGTTCCACCAATAGTAAAGGAAGAGAAATAAGAGTTTGACGTAGGAATTAGTTTACGCAGACCATTGTTTCCTCCAAGAAGCCACTCAGAGCCATTCCATTTTACACAATTGCCTCTATCTGTAAAGTCTGGAATACTTGTACCTGTAAATGTGTTATATGATTGAAATGAAATCGTTAATGGATCTGTCTGAATAGATCCCACTTGAATATTATTTGTTGGTGTGCCGTCTTTTCCAGTCGCAATAAGATAACGCCCATCTGTATCAATTCCGTTGCCTTTTATTGAAAATCCTCCAGATGTAATTGTGCTCCAATTATACCCCCCATCATAAGTATATTGTATTGAACTGATAGAACTGTCATTTCCTGCTGCGAATAGAAGAGAGTTTCCTTGATACCGTTCAAATCCTTTTGTATACGGAAGTTTGGGGCCAAATGAAAGTCCGTTGCCGCCTGTTAGAAATCCCCCTGATGTAATCGAAGACCAATTCAATCCATCTTGACTCCACTGAATTGAACTAATTGGCGTCGCAGTTAACGCAAGACCTGTAGCGATCCATTGACTTCCTGTCCATAAAATATCGGAGCCCTGGTAAACAGAGCCTGTTGTAAATCCTCCTGATAAGGAGGACGTCCAATTTATTCCATCTTGGCTTTTAAGTAGAGTTCCTGCCTTGTTTGATGAGGAGCCCGTTGCGACCCAATAGGATCCGTTCCAGGCGACCTTTCCACCTCCAGTTAAAAAAGATCCTGACCCTCCTAGATTATCAATAGGTGTCCATGTAACTCCATCAGGGCTTGTCATAATTGGGGTTCCTGGTGAGACCCAATAAGAACCATTATACGCAGATCCTCTTGTTATGTTCCAATTCTGTAAATCATCGCCCTGTGACCATGTATTTCCATGATCCAAACTATATCTCATATTTGAAGTTGTTGTATAATTCGTGGGTCCCGTGGCGACCCAAGTCGACTTTTCCGTCGGATTTACTTGTATGGAGGCATTCACCTCGCTTGTATATGTTGTAAGGCTGCTCGTTGTTAATAAGGAATATGTATCTAAAGTGTAATTAGGTGAAGATATACCGACTCCAATGCCAACCGTCGATGGCCCTATATACATAAAATTATTAACATTGAGTGTGGATTGACTTACTTGAATGCGATTTATAGTAGAGACAGTTACATAGTAAGAAGTAATTGTTCGAATAGCTTGATTATCCGTATCAGATACATACATAAGATTATTGTTATTTGTATCGATATAAAGTCCTCCAGGCGATACAAAATTTTTAAAGAGAGCGTTTGTTACTAAACCATCAAGATATCCTGAGCTTGATCCAGCAAAAATACTTAAAATACCATTTGTTGCAATTCTATAGATGATTGAATTATTCGTTAAAACATAGATATTTCCATATGTATCAACTGCTACACAACTGGGCCCAACTGTTCCTGTTAGAGTTCTTACATTTACTATAGAACCACCTTGATCTCTAACAGTTGTCACTATACCCGCAAAAGTAACTATACGAATACAATTATTACTATAATCAGCTACATATAAATTTCCATTTGAAGCGAGTGCTATACTAATAGGAAAATTAAAACTCGCTGAGCCTCCTGTTCCATCGGCGAATGCCCCACTAGCATTCCCTGCTAAAGTAGTGACAATACCAGACTGTGTAACCTTTCGAATACGGTTATTACGAGCATCGGCTATATATAAATTTCCATTTGAATCAATTGCTATACCTTCAGGCTGATAAAACTGTGCGGCCGCTCCTATTCCATCGGCAAATCCAGAACTTCCATTCCCTGCCAACGTCGTCACAATACCAGACTGTGTAACCTTTCGAATACTATGATTATTCATATCAACTACATATAAATTTCCATTTGAATCAATTGTTAGATTTATAGGATACCAAAATTGTGCGGCAGCTCCTGTTCCATCGACAAATCCTCCAGTAACGTTACCGCCTGCTAAGACTGTTGTTACACCTGAAGGAGATATTTTATATATAGTATTTAAAGAACCACTTGTAGTATATAAATTTCCCGAACTATCACGTATAATAGGATTTGGATTAAAACCACCAACTCCTATAAATCTTTTATAGGTTCTTACCAGATATCCATTCGCACCAGATGATGAATCGACAACCAAATTGGATGTAGTAAGAATACCAGAATTTACATACGATACTGAGCCTGTATTTGTCATTGTAGACATTGTGAGTGTATCATAGTTCACATTTCGGTAGGTAAACGGTGCCCCTGCGATACCCCCTACGCCCAATGTCTTCTCTACGTGTAAGGTAAACTTTGGTGTTGATGTATTGATACCTACGAGGCCACTGCTCACAAATACTGCATTATTTAGCTGGAGAAATTGTCTACGATAGGCCTGGATTCGATTTGTCGTTGTGCCTTGAATAGATCCATTGTTATTTACAATAAACGGAGATCCCTGTATATTCAAGGTGGACGCAATTGACAAGGGAGCATAGACAACTCCTGTTGACGCCATAAAAAAGCCCGTGCTCACATTCGAGGCAATAACTGTGGATACATAGATCCTTGAAGTTGAGACCATGTCCTGAACAGGAAAATTAGAAAGCCCCAATGCGTCACCATATAGAGTTCCATAGAGTGTAGAGGCATAGAGACCCTGCGAACTGATTGTCTGAAAGGCATTGATCGATCCATTTATTTTTGCTAGGCCCCCAACATCAAGTCCTTGTCCCAATGAATTCATACCTATTGTCATTGATGTGGATGTTTGAACATATCCATAGGATATCACTTGGCTCGTGCTCACCAATGAACTTACAAGAAGAATCTGTGATGAAAGGGCGTTATAGGCCTGGAAAGTATAGGAAGTTGACGGGTATCCTATTCCTAGACTACTTGTATAGACTTGTAGACTTGAATAGTTGACCTGCGGCGTGCTAAGATATCCAGACGTTATAAAGCTACTCATTGTTACAATTTCATTCACAATTGCTCTATTATTTAAACTAATTGAACTCAAGATCGCGAGTCCTGTCACAGTCACCGTTGAATATGCGAATAGATTTCCAACAATTGATGTTGACACATTTGTGAAGGCAGTATTGATACTCAATGTATTTAAGACATTCAAACTACTCAAAAAGGTTAAACTACTCGTAAATACGATTGAACCTGCGATAAGAACAGGTCCTTGAAATAACGCATTTTTTCCAACAGTGACGGTGCTTGCTGTTGAAAGATATCCCTGTAGATATATGGAACTCAATTCTGTGAACTGAGAATTAACAAGAAGAGATCCCACTGTTGAAAACGCTCCTTGAACTGTCGCCCGTGTAGAACTCGCAGTCATAAATTGAATATCCAAAGCCTGGAGAGTTGAAAAATAGGAGAGAGCTATCGTTTGGCCACCTGATGACAGAGACCCAAGAGTTGCTAGATTCTGGATCGAGACACTGCTAACTTGAAGAGAATTGTCTAAGAATAGGCCATTCTTTGCTACAAGTAAATATGCGGATATAGATGACGCCTGGTTGCTCCCATAGACAGACGCCGATCCTGTGATCACTAGGGGGCCTTTCTGATATAGAGTTCCTGTCGACACGCTTGTCGAGATTAAAAGACTATTGCCAACAGCAAGTGTGCCAACCGTGGATAGTGTAGACCCAACAGACAGTGTATTCGCAGTGATTGAGCCACCCGTATTAAGAGATGAAAAGAGTGTAAGGTTTTGTTGAAATGTGATAGAGCCGCCTAGATTCACTGAAGGGCCTGTGGTGCTTTGTTGGACCTCGATTGTCGATGCTCTTATATTTCCTAAAATATTAATGAAAGCAGTGGAGAATGATGTAGCAAAGGCAGATGTAGATACGTTTATACTTGAAAGTGTTGTTAGCGTGCTTTGAACATTAATGGGTCCAGTCACACTTAGAGACGACACAATTGTAAAGGTGGAAAATGTAGAGAGAAATGAAGATAAATAGACTGGGCTCCATGCGACGACTGAAGACAATAACTCTGAATGCTCAAGTGTCGTTAGGTCACGAACAACCGCTGCGGTATTTGTAGGAGGAAATCGACCTGTAATTACGAGATTTTCAACATTTATATAATTCGCCGATTCTACACTCGTTGAGTTTACAGATGTATAGAGAGTCGAGACGTGAAGAAAGGAGACTCCTGAAGAAATAGGTTGGTTCCAAAACGGAAAGGTATTTAGACGTGACCATACAGATCCATCCGATTGGACCGTCAGAAATCCTTTTGGCTGATCAATTAATGTAGAAAAGGTTAGATCAGAAAACGATACACCCACTGATGTGCTCAGAACAATGGGTCTCGCTGCCTGTGGTAGGCCTGATCGATCAAGAATGGTGACTGTTTGACCTTGATAGGCAACGGTCGAAAGGACTACTGTCGTAAATGGACTTTGCGTTTGCAATGCATCTATCTTTACGAAAGTAGTACTTGGTGTTATATAGATTGGCGTAGCCATCCCTCTACTGAATATAAAGTTTATAGATACACGACAGATGGACGAAGAACTTGGATATTTATCTTGGGACTACTGAGGATTGAATAGGTTTGAACAGGATAGCGAACATCAAGATTATAAATAGGATTGGATGTGCCAATTCCTATCTGTTGCGAGGAGAGATTGAAAAAGACTAAGTTATTAAAGGCCAGGGAAGTATTCGTCGCGACAATTGATGTAGAGTTTGTAGCTCTGGTTTGTGATTGAATACCAAGAGAATTATTAAATGTCATGAGAGTGTTTAAACTTGATGTATTCACAATAGACGTTGATAAGGATATAAAATAAGTGCCGACTGTTGTGCTTGTTGTCCCCGTTGTGCCTCCAATATGAAGAGAGGCCTGTGGTGTAGATATATTGATACCTATGGTGGACGGGGATACGAATAAGGAATTTAATTGAACACCTGATCCAAGGTAACTCACGATATTATTTTGAAAGGGAAGCCTTGTGATGTTAGAGGTCTGATAGATTCCAAGAGTTGGTGTTGATAGAGAACCATATGTGATTAGACTGCTTTGAAGAATGAGTGTTGAGGCTGTAAATGTGTTTGCATAAAAAATAGACCCAACTTGACTTTGTGAACCTGTAATAAAAATAGAGGAGGCATATACACTTCCATTCACTGTGAGAGTCGCTCCTGGATATGCGGTATTTGAATTAATCATCATTTGGCTTGAAAGATTAAACGAAAGTGTTTCATTTAGAGTCATTAGACTTGATATGTATCGTATTGTGTTTATGGTGGAAAAGCCGTCAACTGCTAAAGAGCGTTCATAGATCGCAAGATTATTAAAGGAAACAAGTGTGTTTTCTTCAGTTGTATTAAATTGGTTATAGCCTACACGACGAGTTGTTCCGACCAGAATTTGTGATGCGAATCCTTTCTGGTAGTCATTTGGGACATTTACAGATAACTTATTTGTGCTCCAGACTTTACCATCCACACTACGTAGAATGGTCGTTGACGCTGTTCCTAAACTATCCTGTCCAACCGCATAAAAGGTGCTTACATAGGGATTATACGTAACACCATATCCAATTCCTCTAATATACGCGTAATTTGTGCTTGCTGGGTAAAAATTTATACCTCCATTATAGCTATATTGAATTGAATTTTGAGAGTTTGATGAGCCACAATCACCAACGGCAACAATAATACTACTTAGAGCGGGCATTGATAGGCCTGCTGTGGCTGAGACAGACCCAGTAGCCGAAGTAATTATATCTCCAGATGCGTTTGACCAATTAATTCCATCTCCTGAATATTTTGTTGTGTATCCATTTGTATCAAGTCCTGTCGCAATCCATAGACCTGTATTTGAATTATAGGAAGCAGAATAACCAGTCTGATTAAAAGGATTTGTTGCGACTGTATAATTATTTGATCCCTGTGTTGAATACCAGATTGAGGTGTTAGGCGTTATAGTATTAAATCCGCCTCCAGTAGTTCCTGTCGCCACATTGCCTAACCAAAGCCATTTGCCTCCACCATAGGCTATAGATAAAACATTATAGACTGTTGTAGTCGTACCGATAGTGTCTGGAACTGCTACATCATTCCAATTTATTCCATCTGTTGTATATTTTAATTTAGAATTATCTGTTGGATAATATTGAGCATAAGAAGCGGAGGCAAGAAGGAGAGGAACTCCTGTATCACTTAATCCTGTAGCAAAACCTCTTGGATATTGTTGTGTTGGAATCGTTGAGGAAGCATAACCTCCTGAAAAGGTGTTATTTCCGTTCGTCCATGTGAGCAAATCAGTCGAATACATCATATTCGAAAGAGAATCGTTATATATCTGAAGTCCAAAAGATATATACTTATCGCTAAATTGAACAACACCCAATAAATACCCTGAATTCGCCCCGCCATCCCATAAAGGATTATTAATTGTAGACCAATTAATTCCATCATAGGAAAAACGTGAATAGGCAGCTGGATCTACGTTTTCAAATCCAGATTGATAAAAGATATTCGATCCATTCCACGGATTGGGGAAATATGTTATTGAAAGATTATAACCTGTAAGAGCATTCTTTCCATAAGACCAGTTTTTACCATCAGAACTGTAGATGATTGAATTTGATGATCCTGCTACATAGAGTCCATTCGCGTAGATCAATGTTTGTGTTTGTCCTTGGATTCCTGCTAAGGCACTAAACCAATTGATTCCATCACTGCTGTATTTAATCGTATCATTTGAAGATGAACCATAGGGAGAAAGGCCTGCGATTACATAGGGATAGACAGGATATTTAACTGCCACACCATATCCCGCGTTTGAAAAGCCACCTGTTTGCGGTGAGTTCCAATTACTCATATCTGTTGAATATTTAATGGTTTCTTGTATGGATGTTGTGCCATTTGAATTTCGAGTGCCAACAACAAAGGCTTTATCTGGGGATATCGCAACTCCATTTGCTTGGTATCCACTAAATCCTACATTTTCTAAACTCCCCCTCCAGGTTGTATAAGTCGCATCACCAACAACAATACATCGGTTCGAGGCAGGATCTGAGCCAGCTACAAGAATCTTTGTCTGGCCTTTGAATTCTCCCCATGTAATCGCTCGGCCTCCTAGACGAACACCCACAGTGCTTACGTTTGTTGGACGCCAATTTAATCCATCCATACTATACTGAATTGTATTTGCTGATAGATAATGTTGACCTGTAGCTAGCCATAAACTAGAGGGAGTATAATATGTTACACCATAGCCAACTGTTGAAAATCCACCTGTGATCGCAGGAATAAATTGTATGGATAAAGTCGAGTAATTCGAACCAATTGAATAGGTGTCTGTATACGCGCCAATTGTCTTTGTTGGTATAGGGCCATCACCGACTGCGATTACTTTATACGTTGCCGCATTTGAACTATAGCCCATACCTCGTATTCCATTTGAAAATCCACCTACTAAAGTATAGACTGTAGAGAAACTGCTCACATCATTATTCGCAATAAGCATCGGCTGTAAGGCATTGACTCCATCAATTGATCCAGACCCAAAGAAAAAACTTGTTGTGCTTTGATTTATTCCCTTAAAATTCGGTGCGTTCAGAATACCATATCCTGCTGCGACTCCTAATGTCCCGCTATAATAACCGCCTGTTGTTAAGGGAGACCATGTTATTCCATCGATCGATTGATAGAGTGTATTCAAAGGATTTGTAGAGGCAGCCCCTACTAAATAACGACCATTAATTGTATCATATGTAATTGCGACAGCTGTGGCGTTTATTGTTCTAGTCGTTGTAGCTGTTAGAATAGATGTTCTTACTTGTATAGAATTTAACCCGCCAATTAACCAATTGCTATTAACACTATTATAAAACATACATGTAGGTATGAAGGATAGACCAGAATTACCATATGCGGTCCATCCATACCCATAGGCTATGGAATACATTTTGTTAAGATAATCAAATAAAAACCAATAATAGCCTCCAGAAAAATATCCAAAATCAAATCCATATGATATTAAATTCATGCCTGAATAGATAGGAGCATTCGACCATGTTATACCGTCAAGTGTCATTTTAATTTCAGCGATGACTGGATTTGACCCCCACGTAGGACTCGTTCTAATCGCCATACAGGTATTCGCACCAAATTTAATTTTATTGTTTGGTTCAATGCCCTGGTATCCATAGTCTGTGAAATTGTTCGCTTGATTTGACCAGTTTTTACCATCACCACTATATTGAATATTATACGGACCGCTTCCTACTGCTATAAATAGACTCTGTGGAACAAAGTAGGTTACATCGTTTCCACCTCCACCTGTAAATCCACCTGAAAGACTATAATTCCAATTTGATCCATCGGTCGACCATTGAATTGTTTTTAAGGGATTTGATGATTGGCCTGTCGCTACATAGAAAGGACTATTTGAACTTCTATTTGTTGTAATTGCTGTTGTAACACCATCGAAAAGAGCAGACGCACTTGCTATCCATGGACCATTTTGATAACTTGTTTTAATGTCGGCATTTGAAAAATCGCTTCCACCCAAAAGAAGAAGTGACGTTGTTGATGTAATGGCAACATTATTAATTGTTAGGGAATTTCCAATTGTGGCTGTGTTTGTTAGAGCAGAGCCTGGTCCTGTTTCTTGAAGTGTAAGTGTAGTGAGCGTTGAAAGACTTAGAAGAGAGACCGTTGGGCTTTGTGTGAATTGAATTACATTTGATAAATTTGCTCCATCTCCTGTAAACAGATTTCCAGTTATTGTTGAACTATTGATAGTCGTTCCAAGTATTCTATCTGAATATAAAGTGCTTTGAAACCGCGATGCGACGTTAACAACAGGATAGCCTGTATCAATCATCGGAAATGTCGCAGTTGTCAATGATGTGGATCCAAGAACAAAAGAAGATAGAAGGCGATCTTGAGTATACACATAGGACAGAATAACGAGGCCATTTCCTCCTGTTGTTGTTCCATTTCCTGATGCGACACCTGAAATATATCCTGGAACAGTTGTTGCGGGTGGCAAGTATGACAAATTAGGACTATTAGAACCTACTAGTAAAGTCCATGGACCAGAAGATGGTGTAGATGAACCGCCGCCGCCACCGCCGCCACATGTTGTATCACCAACAACTCCTGACTGGGCATACGCTGCACCACCTGCCCCACCATAATATCCTCCTCCACCACCTCCGCCAAAGCTAATTGAATCACCACCCTGGTGTAGAGAACCATTTGTAGCTAGATACACATTTGTAGTAACAGCAACTCCTCCACTTGTTAATGTGCCGCCGCCGCCGCCGACGGCGGATACTAGTCCTGGAGACCCTACTGTATAGCCTCCATAACCACCAGATGAACCAGTAGCGGCCCCCGCTCCTCCTCCTCCACCGACGGTTACCAGTTCCGATGCTCCGAGTAGAATCGCAGAACGGCCCCCTCCTCCAGTCCCCCAAGTCCCACTACTATATGTTCCACCCTTTCCTCCCCCGCCATAGGATTGTGTGGTCACACGACCACCCTGCCCAACAAGAATACTAAGCACTTGGCCTGGTATAACGTCTAAGGTCCCTGATATATACGCACCTGCGCCGCCGCGGAGGATGAGGGCGCCGATGATGATTCTGGCGCCCCCTGCTCCCCACATCGATACATTTAAACTGTAGATACCCGCAGGGACAGTATAGGTCTGTAATGCCCCTGTATATTGAAACACGACTTGGTTTGTAAGAACATTAATCGATGAGATAGTAAGAGAATATTGTAATGAAGACGCCTGTATCGCAGTTCCTTGAAAGCTAGATGTCTTTATTGAAGGAATATAGGAGTTTCCACCTACAACAACATTGAACGACGATAGGCCCGTCGCCAATAAACCTGGCGTTGTATTCACATAAAACGACGACGGTGATGTTAGTGCCTGGGTATTCAAATACGAAATATAGGCATTCTGTGTTGTAATTTGTGTAGAGACTAGAAGAGTGTTGACTGAACGGACTGCGTAGGATGAACTGAGACCTAAGGCCACTAGATCCCCCATAATTGACATGGAACCTGAAACAGACAGTGTGCTTTTTACATGAAGGGCTGCGGTCGACACTGTTCCAAAGACAGTCAACGTCGATACACCACTGATTAAACCCCCAATTATGACAGAAGACAATGTAGAGAACATTCCTTGAATAAACAGATTCTCACCAATATAGACATTACTTTGTGTTGACAGCGAGTCGCCAACTGATGTCAGATATGCCACTGTAAGATTTGTCCCGACTGCGGCTTTCCCCTGAGTCGTCAGAGTCTGAAAAAGAGTATCGGTTGTCACCGTCAAATTTCCTCCTACTCCAAGACTGCTCTGGACAAGAAGACTCGAAAAAAAAGCAGATCCTTGGACTGTCAGGGTGCTTAGACTAAACGTGCTAATGCCATAGAACCCCTTTTTAAGAATCGTGCTCATCTCACTCCGTATCGAACTTGTTGCCTGTAATGTTCCAAGCGACGAAAGAGTATTGTAAAAATACGTCTCGCCTTGAATAGAGACATTTTGTTGGATAGATGCGTTGTTTGTTACAGAGAGCGTCGAAGCCTGAACGGGTCCTAAAACATTAACGTTACTCGAGACAATCGATTGGCCAGATGAGAGAGTGCTCAACAAAGTAATCGACGACGTCGTCACTAGACTTTCGCCAATTAAGAGAGATGACATGGTCGATAAAGTTCCAGCGACACGCATAAATCCCGCGACATGTAGATTTGAAACGAAGAGTGTCTGAATACTCAGATTTTTCGGAAGAAGAGTTCCTTCCTGTAAACTCAGTAAGGAACTCACATATAGATTTTCTCCAATATTTATATCAGACAAGGCATTTAGATTCGCCTGGCCTGTAAGACTCCCTTTCAATCGAATTGAACAAAATGACGTCACGTCTCCTGTAACCGTTAGGCCTGTTGAAAGAAACGCAGTTCCTTGTATTGTAATGGTTGAATACAAAAACGAGGATCCAATAACCGTCAGATTTTTAAAATGATAGTCGTCTCCTAATAACAAGAAATTACGAGACACATTTATACTACTTATATTAAATGAACTCACCGTATCATATACGCTACTTAAAGTATCAATAGACCCAAAATGTGTCGTTACTGTATTTAATGTGGCAGTCGATAACGATGTGAGAAATCCCTGGTTATTCAGAATTTGCCATACTGTTGGACTTCTCGAAGACACAATCAAACTCGCATTTGGTTCATTCAAAAGTGTAGAAAACGTCCCATCGTAGAATTTTATACCGTTTGTCGTGCTCACCACAATCGGCTGTGTTTTGATAAGAGAAGACCCAGTTATATCTCGAATACCAACTATATGGCCCGGATTCACTACAGAACTCAATAAGACGACTGTATTTGGCGAACCAATTGTATTTACTAGCACAACTGAAGTGCTCGCGGTCACCGTATAGACCATCCCTATTTTGAAGCACTAGATTTATGCGTGATTTAGAACGAAACCCTATCGGAACCCTTCATAGGAAGGTTGCCTTGTTCATCATGAGCCAAGGGTCCATGGTAGGAAGCAATTATGTAGTTAATTTAATAGAACTACAAAACACAGTTACATCAGCTACAGGATTAAATGCTCTACAGGCACTCACATATGATGTAAACAATCTCCAACAAATGGTCAATTTTGACCAAAAACGCATCTTTATCAATACAATCAGCAAATTCAATACAACGCCGATTCAAGTCACCGATGATATAAATCTGAGTAATTCATATCTGTATCAAAACGGATCACTCTTCGTAGGTTCAGGCACGGGCACAAGTCAGACTGGAGCAGGACAAGTAACAGTGAGTTCGGGAGGGACCGCCATCACTCTCACAAATACAACAAGTGGTATTTCTACGGCGATGTCGTTTCAGGTAGGAAACCGCCAAGTCTTCTCGTTTGATGGACAGGGCAGGGCTCTCTATACAGATTTAAGTGGAGCCCCGAATGGAACTGCGAATCGTTTCTGGATTTCAAATGCGACTCTTGTGGCCGATCGTGTCCAGATAGGAGGAATCCAAGCCGCGGCTGGACCCTCGAAGTTCCTCCAAGCCCAAGATACAAGTGGAACCGCAATCTGGGCCTACGTAAGTTCCCTTGTTACAACCAGTAGTTTTGTAGGACTCAGTAGCGGTGGCGTCTTCTTTAGAACCGGGACATCAGACGCAGGACGCATCGATAAGAATCGTAATTGGTTCCTTGGTGCCCCGAGTTTTACAGGGAACAATGATCTTGCTAACAGCAACGACGTCACTGTTATCGGCGGACCCATGAGATACCAGGGAGGAAGTGCGACTGTCGGTGCGTTTTTATATGCGGTCGATTCGCTCGGAACTCTTGCCTTCTCCTCGTTCGGCGGGGCAGGAGTCTCCTCTTTCGTCGTCGGCGATTCAATACAGAGTGGCACAACAAACGTTAAAGTCAACGGTGCACAACAGACAGTTGTCTTTACACAGGGTCTCAATGAATTTGCTCGCTTTACAGGATCAGGGCGCCTTGGCCTCTCCAATATATCCCCACAAGCTACACTCGACGTTGGAGGCAATGCTATCATCAGTGGCTCTTTAACAGTCGCGGCAGGAACAGGGGCAACAGACTACGTCTTCACAACGACAGGAACTTCTGGCCTAGGAGCTTGGTCCGAACCTAGACGACTCTTCTCCGTGGCAAACTGTAATGAATTCAAATTAAATACAGGAATTCCTGGATTCACAATGACTGTCTTGAGTAATGTCATCGCGACATTCAGCAGCGGTGGCATCAAATACGGAGTTCCTCTCGACGTCAGTGGGTCTATCTTCGCTACTGGATTCTCATCGCGTTCAAGTATAAACTTTCTAGGGCCTACTGGGTCTGAACTTGGGCGGTTTACAACAACAGGAAACTTTGGTATCGGGACGAGCACCCCTACGTATAAACTCCAAGTCGTAGGAGATCAATCCAATACAGGATCTCTATATCTCGGCGGAAGTGCGACGGCCACATCCTTTTCTGGATCTGGTTCCGCCATTACAAATATTCAACCCCTCAATGTCGGATCAGGAAGCAATCGCCTCGACACCTTTCAAACAGTAACACGAGGACAGATCGGTGATCTTCAAATCGCTGTTAGCACTCTATCGACTGTGACCTTTTCCACCATGAATGCCTACAACATGGGCGGAGGTATTGGATTTTATAGCACTCTCTCCTCTGTTATTCTGCTTACCAGCATCAGTGATCGAGCCTATGCCAGCACGATCGCAGTGTCAACAGTAAATGCATATAGCACTATCGTCGGAAACACGTTTATTTCTCAATTCAGCACTCTGTCGTCGTATATTGTCACAAATACCGTTCAGTTCAGCACTCTTTCTTCTGCGATTATACTTACCAGCATCGGCGACCGTGCCTATGCGAGCACCATCGCATTTTCGACAGGAAGTTACCTTATGTCAACAGGAATATCATCACTCTTGAAACAAGGATTTGTAGTGACAGCCCCTATCTGGGTCTCTTCACTCGGTATTGGATATAAGACTGGCTCAGGGACAGATTTGAGCGGTGCGATTGATGTCAGCGGCCTTATCTACAGTCGTGGTCTACGAGGTATAACGTCTCCGTTCTCCATCGGCGTCGGCCAAAGCACAACGACCAGTCTTTTAAGCGGAGGCTATACGGCAGGCCAAGGATGGAGAATGTCCGTCCAGGGCGATGTGGATATTAGTGGTCTTATCTATCGGAATGGAGCCCTCTATACTCTACAAGGACAACCCGATCCTTACTGGATTCGGAGCGGAAGCAATATCTGGTTCGGAGATGGCGGAGTTGGTATTGGCGTCATTAATCCGTCGTATCCTCTCGATGTGGCTGGACGTATTCGGTGTTTCGGTGTAGACGTAATTCCAGGCCCAGGACCCACTGTGTCGACAGGACAAGGAGTATATGTCAGTCCCTGGTTGTATCAAAGCAGTAATATCTATTTCGCAGGAGGGGGTGTTGGAATCGGAACAGGCCTTTCATCCGTTACCTCTGGACTCACACTTGATATCAGCGGCCCTGTGCGAATCCGAAACTCTGGACTCTGGATCTCCACGCTCGGTGTCGGTATTCCGTATGGAAGCACGTTGACCGCTACGGCTGATATCAGTGGATCTCTTCACGCGGCATCTTTAAGAATCGATGCACTCGGAACATTCGGCGGGCGTGTTACGGCACGAGACTTCCTGTCCCTGTCCGATCAACGCTATAAGACGGATATTCGGACACTGGAAACTCCTGACTCCTGGTTCGAAGAAATCCGTGGCGTCCGATTCAAATGGAAGGATACGGGCGAGGCAGATATAGGAGTCTTGGCCCAAGAAATCGGCGTAACCATGCCCGAAGCTGTCGGAGGATCCGATGAAGGAGGTTATCATGTTGCCTATGATAAACTCATTCCTTACTTGATTGAGTCCATAAAGAGTCTGCGGAAACGAGTCTCCATCTTAGAAGAAAGAGTAGGCAGACATGAATGATGTAGTCTCTGTTCTCGTGCTATTCTGGCCATTACTTGCGATGTTTACGACTATCTTTGTAGTTATAGGTTTTGTTCTTGCGATCTTTGTTGGCAGCACGCTTCTCTTTATAGGAGTTGTCCTCTATGGACTCTATTCCTTCTTACGTGACGAAGGATTATTCATCTGGTTATATGAAAAGATATCAATGGTTCGTTTACAGCTAACAGACCATCTACGAGACAATATACAGAAATCATTCTTGATAAAGGGCTCTGTGCCTTTATCTTTAAAGACACCTGTTCTATATGTCTGTCATCCGCATGGACTTTATGGATTCTCATGGTATATCCATTTCTCTGCGTGTTTATCTGAGTGGCCGACTAAAAGACCTAAATTGGCTGTCCATTCCTCCTTGTTCCGAATTCCGTTTGTCCGAGAACTGATGTATCTCAATAAGTGTATCCAGGCAACTGAATCCGAAATCCTTGAAACTCTGAAAGGAGGAGACTCCGTTGCCTTGGTTCTAGGAGGGATTGAAGAACTCCATAAAACATCGGGGGATGGCATAAAACTCATTATCAAAAAACGGAACGGATTTCTTCGTATCGCCGAAAAGGCAGGAGTTCCGCTCGTGCCTCTTGTAACTGTCGGGGAGAATGAGCTCTTTCCATTTCTCAAATCACCAATGCTCGATCAACTACAGCAGACCCTGTATTCCTGGTTTCATATTGCTCTTCCTGTCCCGACATGGTCAAGCTTTAAAGAATGGATCAAGATTGTTGATAGGCCATTGAGAACACCGTTAACGACGTATATTTTAGAGCCAGTGACTGACGCGACGAAAAAGAATTATATCAAGCGTATTCTCGACTTTGCCAAGTCAGAAAACGTTCGTATTGAAATTATTGGATAATCTAAGGCTGTTGTTGGGCCTGAACCTGTTCCTGTGTCAGGCCCTGGGCATTGAGACCCTCAGCATTAAAGCCTTTGTAATTGAAACCCTGAACATTAAAACCATCCTTATTGTATCCTTGATAATTGTATCCATCCCTATTGAATCCCTCAGCATCAAAGCCCTGGCGATTGTAACCTTCCGCATTCAATCCCTGGATATTGTAGCCTTCACGATTGTAACCCTGTGAATTGAATCCCAAGGCGTTATATCCATCTTTGTCCCACCCATCAGGATTAAATCCTAAAAAGGTGTATCCGCTCGCATCGTATATAAATGTAGACGGCATCGGCTGACTCGTTTCAAGGATATCCGTAAGAGTATATCCTTGCGCCAACCACACTTCCTTAATCCGCTGATAGGCAATACCATACATCGTCTGGCTATAGAAATCTGCGGCACGGATAAAGGTTTCACAATTGGCTAGATGCTGCGGGATCTTAATAGGCCGAGATCCTCCGTGAAAGGCATCGCGCGACTGATACGCGGCAACCGTAAATGTAGACCCAAAGACATCATTTGACAGTGTCCTTACAAGGCGAAATGAATCAATTGTTAGATACATGGCAGGTAGAACAAAGCCTTCATCTGTCGTAAAGGAGGGGCCGACTGTGAGTCCCATTGCTATATACGGCAAATATTCTTTTTTTAAAGATATACCTTTAGTAAATGTCTCAAAGCACAATCATCAATGATATTTCAGGAGTGAGTAGCAGCACTTTTTTACTAAGCACACTCCAGGCCGATTTATCTGGAAATCAAGGGTTTCTCTCAACACTTATCTATGACATATCGGGCGTTTTAACTTCTTCAATTATCATGAATATAATTACACAAGATCTTTCAGGTGCCTTGACTACGATTCTTTCAATCAATGATCTTCTGAATTCTCACGAGGCGACCCTTACGAAAGAAGTAGCGGATCGTGCCGCAGTTAATGCCTTTACAACTCCGTCAATGGATTTACTGAGGCCAACTCTCTATAAATGGGCCAGTGAAGGATTTCCTGGAGTCTACCCTGTCAATAGTTTGAGCTTACAGCCTCCTCAGCTCTGTGTTGACGGTGTATCGAGAACACTTTTATTTTATTTCGAGTATTTGTATGGGTCTCCTATTGAGACATGGCTCCAGGGCCTAGAAAAGATCACACAAGGAATGGACTTCACCTTTTCTCATGATGGAGCCTCTAAAATTACATTACACGTCACGAGAACTTAGATATACGGTTTCTTGAATCGCCATGCATTAGCATTATAGTTTTGTTTAATTTGATCTGCTGTTAGGTCCGTGCTATATATTTTAACACCTCCTATACTACACGTTGTGTTACCAGAATACGGATTTCCGCCTCCTGCTACGCAATAATATCCTGTTCCTGGATTCTGTTTTGTGGCTGTTCCCGTCGACACATATACACCATCTACATACCCTGTGACTGTTGTCCCTGAGTATGTATAGACAGCATGTGTCCATCGATTCGCTGTATAAGAACCTAGAGATAATGAATATACACTGCCAATCCAGAAAGAGGCATAAATCGTATTTCCACTTATTGACATTATTGAAACATGCCATCCACTATAAGGCACACCAGCTTGACCCATCTCAGACATTAGATTTCCAGATACACTTCCTGCCGCGTAAAACCAGATTTCAATCGTAAAACTACTGGAATTTGCAGGGCCTGCTGAAATTCCAGTTTGATCCATCACATACTGGGCACTGAACGAGAGTGCTTTACTCGGGCCTGTAGAAACAGGAGTTGTTGCGCTTGAGAAAGTCCAAGTATTGCCGACTGATGGAACCCACGAAGTAGATGATACGCCATACAATGGATCTAAATTCAGAAGTAAGTTGGTTGTGATAATATTACTTGCGACAGTGGAAGGAGGAAAAGTGTAAAAGGGATGACTTGAGAACGTTTTATTCCACTTCCAAGACAAATATCCCTCGATAGATTGTCTCTGCGAAGTTGATAGGGCAGTATTGTAAACAAGAATATCTCCAACATATCCATTCCAAGCTTGTGTTGTAGAATCTTGATAACATCCAATATCTAAAACAGTTGTCGCACCCGTCGTGCCTGTTTTCGCAGTCTCTGCGGCACCATTAATATAGGGTATCAATGATGAACCGCTTACATACATTGTAACAACCTGTAGGCCGTTTCCTGTAAGGGCATACGTAGGCGAATTGGCATTTATGTCGTTAAATCCGTTATTACCGCAAAAAGTTGCGAGATTTCCATTTAATGCTCCAACAAAAATTGTTCCATTACCACTATCTGCGTTAATAGCTCGCTGGTATCCACTACCGTTTCCTGTAGTTGAGATAAGAGACATAACAACAAAAATAGTATAGGCCGAGCCTGTCAAGACTAAAGCAGATCGATAGACAATATTTGCACCAGGAAATGAAAGGATTGTATTGCCTGAAACAGTTACAGCTGTCGCATAGACAGTTCCATTATATCGTGTTATACTATTTGCTAATAAAGAGGAATCAGTCATACTGACTACGTTCGTTCCTGATAACGATAGTGTCGATCGATTCGCAGGATCTACCCATAAAATACAAGACGCAATATCATTTGGACTAAATATTCGTGTGAATGGTATGACTGAATAGAATGGGTGTGTTGAGGATGAAAGAGTAATGCCCCATTTACTTGATAAATAGCCCTCAATTGGAAGTCGTTGTGCGTCTGTAAATGCTTGATTATAAATAATAACTTCGCCAATATAGCCAGTCCAGAAAACATTTGTTGTGCTGCCTGCGCGATTACCTATGACATAATTTGTATACGCGAATGTTCCTGAATTTGAAATATTTTCTGTTGTTTGAAGTGTCCCGTTATAATAGGTATTCACATAGGTTCCATCAAAGATAAGAATATAGATAAATGGAGTTGCTAGTCCTGTATTTGTAGTTTGTGAGTTAATACTATTACGTGTGCTAACCATATTACCAGAAGAAATCTGTGTAATCGCAACGGATCCAACGTCGGCATAATCAAGTTGACCAGAACGTCCTAAACAAACAAGACCACCATTTGTAGCACATCCTGCTGATTGAGTTCCCACAATACAGACTGTGAGTGTCGTTCCAGATCCTGTGCTTGTTCCTGTTAGTAAAGATCCGCTTCCACTAAGAAAAATGGCCTGTCGGCCGTTAATAGCTGACGCAGTTAACGTGGGGGTTTTTACATTCGTTGCACCTGTAGCATTAATGCTTTTATCTCTCCAAGCTGTAACAGTAGAAGATCCTGTAATACTTGATGTATCGAATGCATCTAACCAGAGCTGGCATCCTCCAATCGATCGTGGATCAAAGGATGCGACTGATTGTGAAGTTGTTGTCGGTCCTGGCATCTAGTTACTCTGTAGTTTAGAAGAACGCATAGCCTGCCGTGCCGCCTGAATTGTAGTTTGTATCATAGGCAATTGTGGTTGCGTTCGAGGGTGCGATCGTAAACGGAGTCGCAGGTGTTGAGTTTGTCTGGCCCGTGACAGCCACACTCAAATAACTAGTTGTATTGTTTCGTAGAGTCACAAACCAGCCTGTAAACCCCGTTACGCTGGTAAGCGTAATATTCGAGAAACCACTGTTTGAAATGTAATAATAAATACCGTATGACGCGGTTCCAAATGTCGCGACTGTTCCTGTGATGGAAGAGACTGGCATTCCCATGCGGCCGATACCATTTACATCTAGTCGAAAGGATGAAGTGGGTGAGGATACACTCAAAGACATATTTAAATAAGAATCAATTTGTACTTTGTTTCCTTGCCATCCACGTATTTCAAGAGGGTTTGCATTTCTGTAGATAAGAGGAAAATTCCAACTTATTACAATTGAACCGTTATTTCCTGCTGAAGCTCCTCCTCCTTGAGTATTCACAACGGTTCCTGTAAGATTTGCGACATAAGAAGAACCTCCACCTCCACCGCCTTGCTGATTACCAGCACCACCGCCACCAAAATAACCACCACCACCACCTCCTGATGAGCTTCCATAACCAGCACCGCCTTGCGTACCAGAACCACCACCACCAGAATTTGCACCGCCGTTTCCAGGATAGAGAGTTTGCGATTGACCACCACCGCCGCCACCACCAGTGCCCCCACCAGATGCTCCTGTAGTTCCACCACCCGCACCACCATTACCTGCATATGCTCCTGCTCCTCCACCACCGCCTGCTGTTACAACGTCGGAACCTGATAATATTATAGCAGAACGTCCAGCTCCACCACCCGAACTTGCACCACCAGCAGCCCCCCCACCGCCCCAAGCAGCATTTTGTCCAGTTAAACCTCCTTGGCCAATAGTAATAGTATACTGTGTTAAAGGAGTTACAGGCAAAGTACCAGAAACATACCCTCCTGATCCTCCTGTATAACTAGGAGCAGAAGCTCCACCTCCACCAATTACTACAACAGTAACACTTGTAACACCAGCAGGGGGTGTAAAGTATTGATCCGAACCAGAAGCATATGCATAATTAGAAGAACCAATATTTAGTTGTTGATAGATAGTTTGTTCAATCAATACTGTTGGATACGTGTTCACGCTATCACCATACTTAGCCCCTACATCACCAATATATATTTGTGAGGCTGGCCCATTCGTTCCCAATAAAAGTTGGTTTGTAGAGTTTTTTATTTGAAAATACGTTGTAGTATTCAGTGATGAGTAAGGAACGAGTAGAGCGGACGCAGTTCCAAGGGCCGCTACTGTTGATGTTAGAGATGCGGTGGATATATATCCTGCGGTTCCTAGACCTCGAACGGTTGAGGCAAACAAGCCACCACTTGCTGAAAAGGTTGAAACTAAGGATGCGGTCGATATATACCCTGCGGTTCCTAAACCCTGAACTGTTGAGGCAAATAAGCCACCACTTGCTGAAAAGGTTGACACTAAGGATGCGGTCGATATATATCCTGCGGTTCCTAAGCCTCTAACTGTTGAGGTTAAGGATGCGGTCGATATATACCCCGCACTTCCTAAACCAATGACGGTTGAAAAAATCGGCCCACCAAAGATAAGACCATTAATTGAAGAAAGCTGAATATTTTGTGTTGATATAGAAATTCCAGTAATTGAAGAAGCTTGGATTTGTTGTGTTGATAAACTAGTTGCTCTTATAGCACCATTTACATCAAGTTTAAAGTTGCTATTTATTGATGATACATTAACGCCAACATTTAGAGAAGGGTCAATAATAAACTTATATTGTAAATAGTTACGAACTTCTATTATGTTTCCAAGTGTTGTTTGAGTATATCCTGGTATTGATATAATAACAGAACCATTTGAACCAATTGAAGTAGTGCCACCAGCTGCCCCACCCCCCTGTGTATTTACAACAGTTCCCGTTAATAAAGCCACATATGATGAACCGCCTCCACCACCACCAGGTTGAGAACCTGAGGAATTGCCGCTACCACCACCATAATATCCTCCACCGCCACCGCCTGCGCCATTGAAGCCTGCGCCATAGGCACTAGCATTTCCACCTATTCCTAAACTGCCTGGACTTGAATTAGCTCCCTGCCCTCCTGCTCCTCCTTGTGTTTGTGTTCCACCCAAACCTTCACCGTTTTGGAAGCCACCACCGCTGCCGCCTGTTGTTCCTCCACCTAGGCCACCAGCATAATAACGACTTCCTTCGGCACCTCCACCACCACCTGCTGTTACAATATCTACACCACCTCTGCGAATTGCACTTCGTCCACCGCCACCACCTGAATCTCCTACACCACTTATACCACCAGCAGAACCACCACCACCATAACCTGTTACAACTGGATAATAACTGGTAGGCCTTGTGCCCCCGATGCCAACAACGACGGTTAAAGTTTCCCCTGGAGTTACTGCTAATGTTCCTGTTACCCTTCCTCCTGCTCCACCACTAAGTGTACCACTACCAGATCCTCCTCCTCCTCCTGCTCCATTTAATTCTACATTAATAGAAGTAACACCAGCAGGGACTGTATAGGTTACGTCAGCATATGTAACACCTATAGTTGAAGCAACAGATGGTATAACTATTGGAAACTGTTCCATTAAAAGGGTCGGCGTTGATAATGTGGCATTTCCATATTTTGAATTTATATCTCCAATATACACTTGTGAGGTGGATCCAAAAGTTCCATAATAGAGCTGCGTGCTTGATGTTCTGAGTTGAAAATACGTTGCGGTATTTAGTGATGAGTAAGGAACGAGTAGAGCTGCCGCAGTTCCAAGGGCCGCTACTGTTGATGTTAGTGATGCGGTTGATATATATCCCGTGGTTCCTAGACCTATAATTGTTGATGTTAAGGATGCGGTTGATATATATCCCGTGGTTCCTAGACCTACAATTGTTGATGTTAGAGATGCGGTTGATATATATCCTGCGGTTCCTAAGCCTTGAACCGTGCTTTGCAGATAAGAAGGTTGCCAAGGAATAAAACCATTTATTGAAGACACATTAAATAATAAAGTAGAAAGCTGTTGGAATCTGCCCATTCCTGCTACATCCAATGGAGTTAGAGGCTGTCCAATGCCGATACCTATACTTGATGCGACTGTCTGAAATGTGCTAATACTGGAAAAACGAGCAATGCCAAACACATCCAATGTTATACTACCAGAACCAGGAGAAGGATTTGAGCCTCCTATTGCGATTTGACCACCAATCGCATTTGGCCCTGCGTTCATATAAATCTTGTTAACTAAATCACCACCTGTTATCGCAAACCCAGTATATCCACCACTCCATCCTGACGCCGCAACAAGTTTTACAAATCCAGCGTTCGTAATAAGTTGTCCTACAGCACCACCTGCCTGTGCATTCGAGAGATATAAACCAGTATTACTTAGCCATGCTCCATTACCAACTGAGATTGAGGATGCTTGAACAGAACTTGTAAACAGAGACGCAGTAGAGAGACTGATTGATGAGCCTGTAAAGAGAAGGCCAGCGACTGTAGAGGTAAGTGTCGCAGTTGAGATATACCCTGTAGTTCCAAGGCCAATGACTGTTGAATTGATCGGCCCACCAAAGGTTAAGCCATTAATTGAAGAAAGTTGGATATTCAAGGTCGAGACGGTCTGGAAACGCCCAACACCTGCTACATCGAGAGCGATACCCGCAGTTGTTCCCGTTTTAATACCGACGTTGGAATTCGTATCAATTATCATCGCAGGTGTCACGTTGCTAGTAATTGAGGAGGCCCAAAGTCTCGCTGAGGATCCAGGCTCAAAGACGATGGATCCTGTTGTCTGGAGGCGAATTCTGTCGCTCGTTGATGAACCCTTGAACAAAAGAAGTTCCTGTGTGCCAACTCCTGTTGAGACTTCCGCGAGAACAGTATTATTATAGTTTCCAAACAGACCATAGAACTGAATTGCGTTGAAAGGTGTTGAGACAGATCCTATAAAATTACTCGTGGCGTATAAAGCTCCTGTCTGAACTTGGGTTGTGCTCAGAGCGACTGTTTGTAGAGGTCCAATATTAACCCAACCAAGACCTGTGCCAATTTGTAAGTTATTTACAATAAGCGTCGACGCAAAGACGTTAGAGGCAGTCACCGATGAGAATGAGGCACTAAGAGAAGTGAAGGCATTCGCATACGAACGTGTTGTTGAAAGGAATTGTGTGCTTGAAATATAGGTGGCAGATCCTAGGCCCTGGACGGTTGAGACCAAACTCGTATTCAATGCGGTTGTTGAGACTAGATTTAGCAAGTTAGCTGAGGACACAAATCCTGCCGTCTGGTAGGCGTATTGGAGGCCTGATGTTGTCGACTGGATTGTCGCAGTCGAGACAAATCCTGCGGTCTGATATGCATATTGGAGTCCCTGGGTTGTTGAGACTATCGTCGCAGTTGAAACAAATCCTGCCGTCTGGTAGGCATACTGGAGAGAGGCGACTGTTGAGGCAAGTGACGTGTTCAAAAAGGTTGTAGATACGTGGTTTAGTAAATTGGGTGAGGAAACAAATCCAGCAGTCTGATAGGCATACTGGAGTCCTGATGTTGTCGACTGGATCGTCGCAGTTGAGACAAATCCAGCTGTCTGGTAGCCATAGACTAAAGATGCGACAGTTGATGTTAAACTGGTATTTAACCCTGTTGTTGAGACTAAATTTAGTAAATTGGGTGAGGAAACAAATCCAGAGGTCTGGTAGGCATATTGGAGTCCTGATGTTGTCGACTGGATCGTCGCTGTTGAGACAAATCCTGCGGTCTGATAGCCATAGACTAAAGATGCGACTGTCGACGTAAGCTGTGTTGTTGAGACATAGCCTATTGATCCAAGGCCTGCCACAGTTGAGGTAATATTCAAAGTCAATTGTAAAGTCGAAACGAATGAAGCGGATCCTAGACCTGTGACGGTCGAGGCGAGTTCAACAGGATCAATAAAAGTGGTAATATAGGAGGCGAGGCCAGACGCTGTTGACAAAAGACCCATTGAGCTCACATATCCTGTAGTTCCGAGACCAACAACGGTCGAGGTAAGTTCTGTGGGATCAACAAATGAATTAACAAAGGTATAAATGCCTGACGTTGTTGATAGGAGTTGCGCAGTTGATATATAATTTTGTCCTAAACCTGCGACTGTTGATGTGAGTGTAGTGGTGGACAAGAATCCAGCTGTCTGGTAGCCATAGGTGATCGATGCGACTGTTGATGTGAGTTGTGTCGTTGAAACATATCCAGATGATCCTAGACCTATGACAGTTGAATTAATGGGGCCACCAAAGGTTAGACCATTGATTGATGACAACTGTATGTTTAGAGTCGATACAGTCTGGAAACGTCCTAGACCAGCTACATCGAGTGTGATACCCGCAGTTGTTCCCGTTTTAATACCGACATTGGAATTTGTATCAATCACCATCGCTGGTGTGACGTTGCTTGTAATTGGAGAGGCCCACAAACGTGCAGACGATCCAGGCTCAAAGACGATCGAACCTGTTGTCTGGAGGCGGATTCTGTCACTCGTCGAAGAACCCTTAAAGAGAAGGAGTTCCTGTGTGCCGACGCCTGTTGAGACTTCTGCCAAGACAGTATTGTTATAGTTTCCAAAGAGACCAAAGAACTGAATTGCGTTGAAAGGTGATGAGACAGATCCAATAAAATTACTCGTGGCGTATAAAGCTCCTGTCTGAAGTTGGAGTGTGCTGAGAGAAGTCGCTCTTAAAGGGCCAAAATCAGCCCATCCATCACCTGCTCCTAATTGAAGAGCATCAACGCGTAGGGAGGAGATATACCCATTTGACGCATACACTGATGAAAAGGAAGCACTCAGAGTTGTAAAATAAGTCCCGTATGAACGTGTTGTTGAAAGAAGTTGTGTGCTTGAAATATAGGTGGCAGATCCTAGGCCTTGAACTGTCGAATTCAAATTGGCCTGTGATATCGCCGCCGCCGCAGTCGATAAATAGATTTGCCCTAGGCCAGCGACTGTCGATGTTAAACTGGTATTCAATGCGGTTGTTGATGTTAAACCGAGCAAGTTAGGGGAAGAGACAAATCCTGATGTCTGATAGGCATATTGGAGGCCCTGGGTTGTCGATATTATAGTCGCAGTTGAGACAAATCCCGCAGTCTGATAGCCATAAACTACTGATGCGACGGTTGATGTTAAACTGGTATTTAATCCTGTTGTTGACACATGGTTTAGAAGATTTGGAGACGACACAAAACCTGCTGTCTGATAGCCATAAGTTAGAGACGCAACAGTCGATGTCAACTGGCTCGTTGATACATATCCTGCGATCCCTAATCCAGCGATCGTTGATTGTAATGACAGGGATGAGATAGCAGGAAGATTCGTTAGAAGAGCTCCACTTCCTGAAATGCTGGAGACCGTAAGTGACGAGACAGTTTGTGACGTCAGTGTTGTGCCACCCGTCATATACCATACATTCGTAGGGCCCGCGTAAAGAGTTGTGAATCCAAAGGCGTTACTCAGAACTTTTGTCGTCGTGCCATCCTCAAATGTATCTGGAAACTGTGTGGTTAGTGTTAGAGATTTATTCTGAAAGTTGCCGTATATGTCTTTTAAAGAGATTTGTCGATAGGGAATATCTATTGTCTTCGGTAACTGGATTGTGCCTGCGTTGACACGCGTGTCAACTAAACCCACCTCTGTAAACGTGCTAAACAGCTGTGAGGCCATGGGGTTTCCTCTCTACAGTGGCGAAGGTCTTTTACAGAGTTGTAGACGCGAGAGTCTATACTAGACCAAAACGACTTTAGAAATCTGTGCGTCAGACAGACAGGGCACGAGTATAGCGTCTAAATGCTATAATGATCTATTCACAATAGATCTTGCTACGGGGGGAGTAAATGGAGGATAACTTGGAGGAACAGTCTGGTAAGGATGGCCTGTCACAAGTGACGCTTGGATTCCCCACTTCCATGCGAGATAGCCTTCAATTAACTGACGTTGTGATAGTGTAGGACTTATATTATAGACAATCACTTCACCAATTGAACCATAAAGAGGTCCATTTGGAACATCCCCTAAATTCGTATTGTTAGCTACTGCGTATGCTGATATAGCAAAATTTCCCGAAAAAGCATTTGAAAGTGGTGTTAAGCCGCCGTTTATAGTAGAATACTGATTTGTTCCATCATACCATGCCTCCATGATGGTTGGCGTGTCGTATCCACTAAGAGTATTGCCAGTGAAGGTTCCATTTCGATACGGTCCAAATGATAGACCGCTTTGTCTCAATAAACCCATATAGGAGCCACTGTTATAGTCATTTTGCCCTGTCGCAGCGAGTCCAATAATACGGCCTGCTCCTCCAGTTCCTTGATTTGCTTGAGAAAAAATGGAAAATATGGAGAGAGTATTTCCTGTAATCGATATACTTCCAAGTAAGTATTGAGAGTTTGTAAAGACTAGGCCAGGATATATGCCGAATGTCATAGTATAATTAACACCACCTGAACTCGCAGTCGCATTCCGTTGATTTCCTGATTTATCGGTCCATGTTGTTACTGTGGAGCCCGTTGGGTAACTTGTGCCTGTCCCTGTGATATCTAGGCCATCAAGCCATAGAGAAATACCCGCAATGGTTAAAGGATGTTTCTGATTTGTGCCTATTATTGTTGCAAAGGCTTTCGGGTAATATAATGCCGTTGCATACGATTGAACTGTGTAATAAGGATGCGTGGGTGGCAGAGAGCTCTGTAAGCCCCATTTCCAGGCGAGATAGCCTTCAATTCCTTGTCGTGTAGATTGTGAAAGGCCTGTGTTATACTGAATAACTTCAAATATATTTCCTGTCATATTGTCTGTGTAAATAATACGCTTTCCTAAAAGAAACATATTTCGTGTAATGGTTCCAGGAGTTCCAGTAATAACAGGTGAAATGCTTCCAGTTGACCATACATTAATACTACTATCAAATTGAATCGAATAGATATAGGTTGTTCCATTTACAAAGGGAGTTGTGGTGTTTAACCAAGTCGTATCCGATTGAACTAAATAATAGTTTGCACCATAGATAGGAAAAAAACCAGTAACATCAGTACCTGAAGTATTTGTATATAATGGCCCTACACCAGATGCTTGATTTGAAACAATAAAGAGTGTATAGTTTGAAAAGCTGAAATTAGTATTTTGTAGGTAAGAACTACCGTTTAGATAGACAGATGAGTTAGATGAAGTATAGGTCGGTGTTCCAACTGCTGTTAAATTAATTCCATTCCTAGACTTATCTGTCCATGTAGACACGGTGGAGCCGTTTGCTGGAGCGGTTCCTGTCCCTGCGGGATCTTTTCCATCGAGCCACATGGAACACCCCGCGATATCCGAGGGCTTGAAGAAACTGGTGTTTTTTACTTGTATCGCTGACATCGCTTTCTATCTAGGGACTCGGAGGGAAATTTATGAAAGGATGTCCTCCTGGGAGGCTGCTTTGCAGGCCCCATTTCCAGGCCAGATAGCCTTCGACTTGCTGTCGTTGTGTTTGGCTGAGTGATGTATTATATACAATTACTTCACTAATTGTTCCACTCATATATTCAGACTGAGAGACAACTGCTGCACCAATAGTACAATTTGTAGTTGGCTGATTACGATTATTTGCTGGATTTCCTGATACGCCAGAGGAAAAATTAATCCAAACACTTCTTAATCCTTTCCCTGATATATAAAACGCTCCAATACATGTTGTTTGGCCAGGAGTCATTGTTGTCGATGTTGTAATATCATCAGAATACCAATAGTTCGCCACAGTATTTGCGTTAGTTGTGTTACGAATAACCCATAATTGATCAGTAGCAAGAACTCCTGCCCCAATTATACCATAGGGTCCACTATTGCCTGTCCAGTTAGCAATAATAAAATAACTATAAGAACTATCACCATAAGGTAGAGTTCCGTTAGGCAAAGTATAGTATTGACTTGAAGAATATGTAAAATTAATACCTTTCGCAGATGAAGAATACGTTGGATTATTTACTGCGGTTGCGTTACTGCCGTTGCCAGATTTATCAAGCCATACCGATACTATAGAAGAATTTGCGGGTTGGACACCTGTGGCCGCAGGATCTGCTCCATCTAGCCATAAGGCACTTCCTGCCACTTTGAGTGGCGACCATGTTTTTGTTGTTGCCATTGTAACTGAGATTGGAAAGGTATATATAGGAGAGTTTGTGTAATAAGAATGTGAAGTTAACAAGGAACTCTGTATACCCCATTTCCAGGCCAGATAGCCTTCGACTTGCTGTCTTTGTGTGTCGGTAAGAATGCTATTATACACTAATCCTTCGCCCATATCAAATGAATGATTTCCACCATTAGTAGGATTAAAAAGGCCAATATTAAATCCATTTGTATTTGTGTTTCCTGTGGCTTGGGCAACTGAAAATAATGTTTGCGTCCCATTCAGAATAACAGTAAAATCGGTCGTTCCATTAAAATACCCACATAGAATACAGGGTTGGCCTGCGGTAAGAGCAACTGACGTTGTATAAAACTGATTATAGAGGAGTAACTGAACATTTGGACTGCTTACCGCAAGAGCACGCCCATAATTACCAGGTGTATCTGTTCCCATAAAACCACCCGAACCACTTATCCATCGTATCACCATAAAATATGTCATAGTAGAGTAATTGTAGTTGTTTGCTGAGATAAGAACATATCGACTAGAGGCACCATCAAAACGGATTGTAGGTAGTCCATTTATAGGATTACTGTTATATTGAGGACTGTTTGTAGCCGTCCCAGTATATAAATTCGCTTTATCGTTCCATCCTGTTATATTTACCCCTGATCGAGTTATTGTTGTTGAATCAGCTGCGTCCATCCAGAGCTGACAGCCTGCGATCGTTGTCGATGAAAATACATATTGACCAAACAAAGTTGCCTTTACTGCGTTACCAATCGAATACGGAACTTTTGAAGTCTGATACGGAGAGGATGACGCAAAAGGATGGCCTGATACAAGAGAACTCTGTATTCCCCATTTCCAGGCGAGATAGCCTTCAATTTGCTGTCTCTGTGTAGTAGTGACACCAGCATTAAACGCAAGAACCTCACAAATATGGCCTGGAAAACCTTCATTCAGAGAAAATCTATTAGCCACAGTAATACCAGAACATGTAAACTGTCCTATAGTTCCTGTAACATAACTAGATCCATTGACGAATACCGATGAGGCAGATGTCCCCGTGACATATAAAATATCTATTATGAAATTTGTAGATGAGGCCGCAGAACCAGAACCAAATGGAGTCGAAAATGTTAAAGAAGGTGTATACGTGTAAATCCGATTCGCACCGCCAGACGCAGGGGCAGCGTCACATAAATATCCAAAAGTTCCAGTATTTGTCTGAATACCCACGAAGAAAAGAGAAAATGGCATTGTAAGGGCAAATGCCGCATTATATCCCAGGTTCGCGGCTGAGGCGGAGGCTGCACCATTCGTAGAAAAAAAAGAAGGATAGGTTCCATTAAATGTATTGTTTGGATAACTATATCCTGTAGCATTCGATAAATTGACGGCATTCCCTGATTTATCATTCACTTTAGTTACACTCGATGTTCCTGTAATCGTTGATGGATCCGCTGCGTCCAACCATAATGCACATCCTGCGATACTCAAAGGAGGTGTTAGAAACACTTCTTTTGCTAGGTTCACTGTCGCCATTCTACTATATACCAAAACGTCCCCTTAACGCATTAAAGTTCTGGTTGACTTGTGTGGATGTGAGAACCGTGGTATAGACCTTGAAAGCACCCAGTTGGCCTGTAAAGTTTCCATAAGGATTCATGCCGCCTCCAGTTGTATAAAATATATTCGCTGGCCATTGCTTTGTCGCGGTTCCAGTTGCGATCTGTTGGCCATTTACATATCCCACAACAGAACCAGAGGTATTGTTGTAAGAATAGGCGACGTGCGTCCATGTATTCGCCGTATAGGATCCAAGAGATAGTGTATAGACACCACCAATCCAGAATCCAACGGAGATCGTATTGGAATTAATACTAATGACTGTAACATTCCAGCCTCCAAGATTCCCCTGTCCACCTTCACCAATAATACTAGCACTTTGGCTCGCGGCCGAGTAAAACCAGACATCGAGCGTGTAATTATAAAGTGTTGTGGCCGTAACTCCTACTGAATCTTGGGCATATGATGAACCATCAAGCACAATCGCACTTGATCCTCCAGGTGTCGACGTTTTTGTAAAGGTGCCTGTGACTGTATAATTATTTCCCACAAGAGCTGTCCACGTTGAGCCAGATATATAGGTTGAAGCATCCACATTTTCGATTAAATTTGTCGTTACAATGACTGCGGGAACAGGAGGGGCCACATAGGGAAGTGGCGGGAACTTCGAATACGGGTGTGTCGATGGTAAAGAGCCTTGTAGACCCCATTTCCAGGCAAGATTACCTTCGACAATCTGTTGCTGACCCGTTGGAAGTTGTGTGGTATAGATCTGAATCTCTGCGATATATCCTTGTAGAAGATTTGTTAGATATTGTGTAGATCTCTGTCCTAGAATATAGAATGATAGGGCTGTTTGTGTATAGGTATAGGAAGCTTGTGATAATAGAGTTCCATTTCGCCACAATTGATAATTTCCATCGGCAATAGACCACCGCATAATAAGATACCCTGTTGATATCTCATTTGTACTCGAAACTGTATTTGGAGTTCTTGTTAACGATGTAGAACCATTCTCCCATCGACTCGTTGTGTAATCGCTGAAGGTCAAAGAGTTGAAATTATCTAAATAATGGGCAGACGATCCAATAAAATCGACATTTGTTGTTGTATCTTTCAGAGCAATTACACAATAACAATCATGAGGATAGACCGCACTTCCTTCTGGTGTTTCCATGTAATCCAGTGAAAAGTTCACGGTGTTTTTCTTATTGAGGGCTGAGGTCTGAATGACGGGTTGATAGGTCGCATTTGCTTGTGTGGCCGTGAAGGCATTGGACGACTTATCGGTCCATTGGCTGATTTTGCCTGCTGTGAATGTAAACGTCGTGGCATCAGAGGCATCTAACCAAAGCTGAAGGCCTGCGATTTGTTGTGCGTTAAAGCCTGTCTTCTGGATTTTCGCAGAAAGCTGAATTGTCAGAGGAAAGACTGTTGGTGCTCGGCCTTTTGTCGCAGGATACTTATTTGTTGAAATTGAATAATTTTGTGCCGAAGCGGGTAACGCCATCTATTTAAGGGGGTGCGGATAAATATGGATGTCCTGCGGGAAGATAGGATTGTATGCCCCATTTCCAGGCCAAATAGCCTTCAAGCTTATTGCGATTTGTTGTAGTAATATTTGGATTTAAGATAAAAATAACTTCATTTATATACCCTGTCAAAATACCCTGTTGTACTACATTACCAATTGTTCCTCCGCCCGACATAACTCCTATTTGACCTGTTTGCCCAATAGTTCCTTCTACAGAACCATTTGCTCGTACAGCTTTTCCTGCGCCACCTGTATTTATCCAATCAAAATTCAATAAGTTGCGTAGCCCTCCTGATCTATAAGCAGCTGTGGTATTAGGATACCAGTCATTACCCCAGTGATTTACACGATACGCAGTTGTAGAAGAAAATCCTACGTGTAAACTATTGGCTCCAGATCCTCCATTTATAGCACCATAAATGTTTGCGCCATTTGTGGGTGTTATAACAAAAAAAGCAGAATGATCTGGAAAAGAAGCAATAAAATCTAAATTTACAGTAAAATAGGCAGAACCACTTAGATAAGCAGAAGTATCTGTATAGACGGGAGAATTTACACCTGTTGCGTTTCGTGCATTTCCAGATTTATCTGCCCATGAGGAAATATTAGTTCCAGAACTAAATGTGAATGTTGAATAATCATTAGCATCTAACCATAAACCAGGCGATGTTGATAAAGGGGAAAACGTTGTAATAATGGGTTTAAGAACAGGAAAGAGACCAGGAGTCGGATTTGTAATCGTATTTGGCTTTCCTGCGGGCTGTGTAAACTGAGAATGCCCCGCAGGCAAAGAACCTGTCAGGCCCCATTTCTGGGCTAAATAACTTTCGACTTGCTGATATTGTGGTTGTGATAAAGCACTTGTATAGACAACTGCTTCTGCTAAATAAAAATTAGCATTATAAGTTGTATAACTAGAAGTGCTATTATAAGAACCTATTGTAAGGCCGTTCGAATTTGTTCCAGTTCCTGACCCAGCATACGTTGAAATAGTTCCATTATATGAAAGTGTAATAGAACTTGTTCCATTAAATACAACAGATACAATATACCATGTTGACGAGTTTGTTGTTATTGAAGTAGTCGTAAAATTAGTATAATATTCAATCTGAAAATTCATGTTGTTTAAAGCAATTGAACGCCCATATAAACTAGGTGTATCTGTGCTTAATATAGCACAGTATGTCCCAGTATTTGCGGCTGTAGGTTTCATTAGAAAAACATATGTAAGAGATGATGTATTTAAATTATTCGCAACTGTAAAATAATCTGAAGCATTTGTTAATCCCACAACGCCTAATCCATTTAGAAAT
>Ga0114975_10000040_pt1 | contig 85872 bp, 71 predicted proteins | sample S_130626_EF_Meta_FD_87031 | JGI IMG/M metagenome (GOLD analysis project Ga0114975, IMG submission 87031) | Freshwater microbial communities from Lake Simoncouche, Canada to study carbon cycling - S_130626_EF_MetaG | ecosystem: Environmental > Aquatic > Freshwater > Lake | place: Lake...
GATAAGACGGAAGTCAAATTGTTTGTGGCTCCCTTATAAAATTGACTTTATTTCATGCGATAAAATAAAGTCAATTAATACTATGGAAAAATCGTATCACGAGCGTTTGTCTGAAATCAAAATATTATATGATACAAATGAAGACCATCCTACATTACCCAGAATGCCGAAGAAATTAACCGTTGAAACCGAGCTGACGTATCGTTTGATGCCAATGTCAGATCTCAAGTCAGTAAAATCGAAGGCGCGAACGTGGAGGATATTGGGAGAGGGGTTTGAACTCACGGATGGATTGCTGGATAATGTAGACGACAAATTGGCCTATATAGATGTCGTAGAACAAAATATCGCCGAAGTATTGAATGAATATCGTGCAAAGATAAAACTAGAACGTACTGCTATCGCGGAAGAAATAAATAAAAAGAAATTTAGATCCGCTAATCTTGCACGTCAAAACAAAATCGATGAAACAAGAGAGCCTGAAATCCTGGTTCGTCTCAATCGATTACCCGAGGACGTGGTTCGCTATATTTCGGAATTCTTATTCACGCCCCAGTTTCGTTTGCATATGTTGAGTTTTAAATATCCGGATTTGACAACAGTGATGGCAAAAATGAAAGTTCCGAAATTGAAACGACTGTCTCAGATCATTTGTAATATAATATCGCACCGTTTCGCAAAGCGTTTCATTAAAAATAAACATATAACCGCAGATTTACCAAAAAATCATTTAGAATACAACATGAACCTTCATGTCATTGCGCGTCCACATAATGTTGTTCGTGTTACTTTGCGTAAATCGAATAAAATAGTCGAGATCGTAGATTTTATCAAGACATGTGAGTGGATGACCAATTTTATAGAGAGATTTGGTTATAAAAGGACGGTATCTCGAATGAGGAACGACATATTTCATATGTATCATACCATTTTATATGCTTCGCGTCATGAATTTAATAGAAACCGATCCAGGCAACGTGCGTCTCCCCCTGACGCCCCCTCTCTTTAATTATGGATCCTCGCGTATTTTTTTATGAAGTCATCTCAAAACTTTAGTTTAAGGGAGGGGCGTCCGGGGGAACCGGAAGAATATTTTATCCCTATAATATAATACAGTAATAACCAATGACATCGAAAAACAAAACCAGAAAAAATAGGGCTGTCTATGGAAAAGATGACTATAATAGCAATGATGGAATGTTAACGTCAGTTTGGGGCCCCAGTATGTGGCACTATCTTCATACCATGAGTTTTAATTATCCCGTGCACCCTACATGCGAACAAAAAGAACACTATCGCGATTTTGTGTTGAGCTTAAAACATGTTCTTCCCTGCGGTAAATGTAGAAAGAACCTCTGTAAAAACTTTCAAAAATTGCCCCTTAAATTGAAACACATGGAGAACCGCGAAACGTTCTCGAAATACATCTATAAATTACACGAATTAGTCAACACCATGCTTGGAAAAAAATCCGGTCTCACTTACGAAACAATAAAAGAACGATATGAACATTTCCGTGCTCGCTGCGCGAAGTCACTGAAACACATGAAAAAGGATTTAAGAAAAACGATCAAGAAAGCTGGCGAAAAGGGATGCACCGAACCATTATATGGCGAGAAATCCAAATGTATCTTACGCATCGTTCCCGAAAAAGAAAAGATCAAGACACTCGACATTGATGAGAAATGTATCAAAGTTCGAGAACAAATCGAATGATCGCATTTAGCAAAAACAAACGGATCTATGGAGTAAGATTTTGTCGATAAATTATATACAATTCTATATATAATCTATTTTAATGAACAGTAACGATAATGAAATTTCAGATGATAAAATTCCAGTCCCGACAAATATAGTAAAAAGAAAGGCACCCAAAGTCATTCCTTTCTGGTCAGAGAACCCCAATGTTCTCTTCCAAAAGGAATATATTTTAGAGTTCTTTCCGGTAGAGGCGATGACCTATGAACAAAAATTAAACGCGGTTACGAGAACTATATTGGTCTTAACTATTGTTGGGTATTTGCTAACACTCAATTTGCGCATTCTTATTGTTACCGGAATTACCTTGTTCTCTATTTTTATTTTACATCATTATCAAGAGAAGGAAAAGGCAAAGACGGAAGTGAAGAAGCCCGCTTTAGAAACAAAGGAAGGGTTTGGTAACCCCGCATTGGATTACTTACAAGAAAATAACATCAATGTTCCCGATAGTGTATTTGCAAAACCTGGTTCAGATAACCCATTTAGTAACGTTTTGATGACGGACTATGACTATAACCCGAATAAAAAACCCGCGCCTCCCTCCTTTAATACGAATGTCAACAACGATATTTTGACGCAAGCCAAACAGTTGGTCAGTGAGGCCAACCCCGATCAGCCGGATATTGCGGACAAACTTTTCAAGGATTTAGGAGAACAATTGGTGTTTGAACAATCCTTGCGCCCTTTTAATAGTAATCCGAATACCACTATTCCGAACGATCAAGGCGCATTTGCCGACTTTTGCTACGGAAGCATGATTTCTTGTAAGGAGGGTAATCCATTTGCTTGCGCTCGCAACCTCTCAAGGTACACGAATTAGATTTAGTAATTTCATTGTTAAAATAACAAATCTCTTTTCTTATTATACTATAATATATTATAACTAGAAGATGTCAGTCGAAAGCTCATTTTTGTTTAATAATTTAGGTGGTATTCGCAATGATAACACCGATCAAAGCCAAAGAAGTGTGCAGAACACACGTTTCTCTAACTATATGCTCGCCAACTATGGCGCTGAGACTACCAGTCCCGACGCCGTTCTTTCATTCGCCATTTCTCAACCCACCATGGTGATGAATGGTATCCAAGGTGTAGGCTTCAATGGATCAATTGTAGATGTGAACTCGAAACTTTTGATCTCCACGGAACAGGAGCGCGCTCTTGAGAAATTACAATTGAATGAGCGTCCCTTTATCACCGTTCCTTATTTAGGCCGTGGTGCGGGAGACCCCGTTTTGGAATCGCAACTTCAACAGGGCGAAACCGTCGCCGGAAAGAAGAGCATTTCTACGATTATGGAGAAGTCATTCGCTGACTACTCGTTATACCCCTTAGACGGCGAGGCGGAACAACGCGCCAATAATCCCGACAGCGTGGTCCAGGAATCCGCATTGGACGGCTGGGTACGCGGAGGCGCTAACACTCGCATTACGGGAGACAAATAAATACGTTACTATTTTTGATTAAAAATAGTAAGGTCATATAATGAGTATCGAAAACATCTTCAACTTTGATAACGCCGCGACATATAGTTCGAATATGGAATACAGAGATTTCTTACGAGACATATTTTTTATGAAACTCCCGAAGATCTCAGATAATCCCGACGAGATCGACGATGAAACCTTGGACGAAAATAACTATGATGAAGATATCATTTCGAGAACAATGGATGTTTTGTTTGAATTGACGAAGGGGAATGGATTTTTTCAAAAGCTCTATGTTTCCGCAGCGGCTAAAATGTTGTCAGAGCAGCTCGATATAGGACAGGCTGTTTTGTTTTCTTATGACTACTTACCCTTGTTTCATAAATGTTTAGGCTGTTTTTTCAAAGAACCCACTAAGTTTGATGAGACAAATGAATTTTATGTGGCGTTAATGAAAAAATTAAATTAGTTGCCTATATTATAATGGCTTCAACACGTAATAAAAATTCCCCAGGAGATTATGAGCAAGAAATGAAAAGCATAATCTTACAAGCGGACTATAAAACCTATGAACCTTATGGGGCGCCTCCTCAAACTACGTGGGCTGGAGACGGCCTTTTATGTGGAAGCGTGGGCGCTTCAAAATTATCGCAAAATTATTGTGATATCGAATCGAATTTACGTGGTATCGGCTCGACCAATTTGGTTTCGCCTATGCCCGAATTAGCTCCTCAGATCAACCAGCTAAAATCCTTGAATATTATCGATCGCCCTAAGGTACAAGTGCCCGAGCCGTTTTCGCAGAATACATTGGAGCGCCCATTCCGTGGTCAGCGCTAATCCATTTTTGTAATAACAAGCTGTTTGGTAAACACATATCTTTCATGATGCATCGTTTTTCTACGTAAGTTACAAGACAAACACGCAATAACAACGTTATCTTTGTTATGGCCGTAATCATTATCCAGTCGTTCCAGTGTCCATTGTTTTCCGTCACGGACATATTCATATAACACGTCTACGTTCTCCCGACAATAAAAACATTTGAAATCACAATCAATTAGTATGCGATAGACGTGATCTTCATCCACGAATTTTTCTTCACATAACAAACTCTTTTCGATATCCTGTGTCCGATAGCCATAGACTTTACGATGTATTAGACTAAATACGAGTTCGCAGTGTTTTTGATTTCGTACGTTTTTCTCGAGAAGCTGACGAATGAGATCGCGTTGGTTCTCGAATTCGCGATCTTTATCCGTGAAATTCCATTTATTCATGGTAGTGATTTGCCGTTTTTGTTTTTCTTTTTGGGTCTGAACCGTTTTCTCTTTTTTCGGAGGAGGCGGATCAAAAGACACTTGCACTTTCTTTACTGTTTCTTCCATTATATAATAATTTATATTATTATATAAATCTATGTTGTACGCTTCAGAACTTGATGAGACCAAATCTTTTAGGTGTACTTATCTTTGTGGGTTGAGGAGGAGGTAAGGCAGGGGGATAAATAACCGAAATATTTTTGAACTTAGACGCCATCATTGAGAACCCGCTATAGGAAGCCACGTATATGCTTGATGAATTTGACAATATAAAAAAATCAGTTACCGAATTCAATACCTGTTTTCTTGATGTGCTAGCGTACGTTGTGTGCCCGATTTCGTAATCTGTTATTATGATTTGACGATATAACTTCTTCAGTTTTAATTTATAGCCATGATTATCACAGAAAAATAATATCTTTTTATCTTTGTTCTCCTTGATATACTTAAATAATTCTTGTTCATTGTATTTCCTGACATCGTTTACACATTGTATTAATTTTTTATCTATTTCCAAATATCGATCGCCTAATCTCAAATGTATAGAAATATAGTCTTCGTTATCATGAATAAAGCTTTCGGCGTTTGTTTTTACTTCATCGGTGAAATAAAAGAATTGGTGAGCAAAGGATAGTATTTCTAATTGGAAATTGTCGAAACAATCGCGTTCGTATTTACTACAAAACACATCAGGCATTATTATGTCGAATATAATCTGAGGAGTTATCACGTAATATGTAGCTTCTTCTATAATATCTATGTTGGTGAATGGAACGCTTTCGATGAGTTCCTCATTTGTGATATACATGTCGTCGCGTTTTAATTTTAAATAGTCGATTAACAAGCTATCTCCTATCAAATTATATATTCGTATATTATGTTTAATGCACCATTGTATTAATACTAAAAATAGTTTGATATAATCTCCTATCCCCCCGTCTCCTAAATTGAATTGGTACACCACTTTTTTTGTGAAATTAGTGTACTGACTTAGATAATTGGCCACAGATACGTCCATATGTGGTCTATTTACAAAATATAATCATCGTTTTGCCGTTTTGTTTTTCTTCGACTTCGATGCCTTTTTGGTCTCGTTCTTTCCCGGCGTGCGTTTCAGGCGGATCTCCGCCATACCATTTTTACGATGGAATACGCTCACCAAATCCGGATATGTTTTTTCCAAATAAGCGGCGGCTACTTTATTGTTCTCGAAACGGCCCTCCGTTTTTCCTAATCCACCCTCGCTATGAAATTTGGTTTTGATCGTCGTATGATTATATCGTAACACACCTCCGTCCTTCAAATAATAGAGAATACTCTGTTCGACGTCTTCCTTTTCCTTGATCTTACTCGAGGGTTCTAAACTCTTATCATGACGGTTAATAAAACCATACATCGTGCCAATAATGAATTTCAAACTGGTGCTGACATTGGGTTTCATGAAGAACGGATTACGTACAGGATAAATACCCCAAATATAAAGACCGTTCTTGGTCATGTCCGCGTGAGCGTCTTTGAAAAACTTATCCACGTTGATGATTTTCGCTAATTTATCTCCCTTCATTTTTTCCAGGCGTTCGACGTCATCGTCAATGGAGACGATATACTGGTTTTCGGGGAAATGTTTAATGATGAATTTGCGCTGTTCTGTGATACCTTTTACACCTACCACAATTTTATCATAGAGATCTTTGGGAACGGCCTTTTCATAATTATCACGTTCCTCTGCGTTGGCAACAAAGATTTGGACTTTCGATGCAGGAACACCGCCGTCCTTTAATGTCTTTAAAGTCTTGGTCGCGAGAACATTTTCGCGCTTATAAGATGGGATAGCAACAATATAATTCGACATGATTTCTATTATATAGTTATAAAAAATTTCAATCCTTGTCTTTTCGGTTCATGAGTTTGCGGATTGTCTTGTTGTGCGCGACATAGTTTTTTCGCGTAAGGTCCTTGGTTTTTGCCCAAACTTGTTCTCGTAAATAACATACAATGGATAAACGGATTGTCTCCTCTGACTTTTTATGGATGGGTAAATTGGCATGGGGTTGATGAACGTCCATAAAAAGGACATCGCCCTTACGAACGTTCACACCAAGGCCATATTGAGGGAAGCAGGTTTCGCCGCCCGTATAATCTCCGCGATCAATAACGGCTAAATTACCAAATCCTTCGCGATCATCGCCGCGATCAGTATGAATGGAGGTTTGGTAGTTCACGTTTGTAGTGATTGTGGTAAATGCGGTTCCGGGTATCTTGAAACTGGTTTGGTTGGCCTTTTTACGTTGAAGCTCGTATTGTTCGGGTGTTAATTTTCTATACTGATCATCGATGTCTTGGATAAGCGGTATCGTCTTCTTATATTCATCGGGGAAGTCCATATTGAAACGGCATTCGCGGACACTAACTTTGGGCGTCTGACCGGCCTTTTTGAAGATCATTTTTTGTGAGGGGCTCCAGCGATCGAAATAACCGAAAATATTCGACATTACCTTGGGGTTTGTGCCTACGTGGCGCTTTTTACTTCCGGTGGCGTTTCCGCGGTTGGAGCTCACGTTCTTTGCGAATTTAATAATGTTATCATAAAAGGCGTCAACGTGGGCTTCGTTACTAAGCGCGTTCTTTCTAAACTTCAATAAGAGTTTTCCGTCGGCCGTGTATACGTCCGCGTCGTCATTAATAATAGTACTAATATCGGCAGGCTTGATGAAGGTATTTAATTTTTTTTCCATTTTATCATCATCATAATCTTTATCTACATGGTATACTGTAATTCCGCCTTTCTTTTCTTTTTTAATAATCATGTTTCTTGTATAATAAATACGGAGAAATAAATAAAGGAGGGGTCGCAGTGGAACCTTGGTTCCCTGCAATTATATATTTGTGAAAACGAGATAAAAGTTATTTGCGATATTAATATATAAAGACAAGTCGCAATAACTATGTTTCAACAAAACAATAACACGACAGATGATCAGAAGCCAGCTGAACCCGAAGACACCATGAAGCAGCAGGGTAAATACAAAAATATTTTGAACATTCAACCAGGAGGAGCTCAAACTGACGAAATGAACTATAATACAATCGATCAGATTTTGGAGAAGGAAAAGCAACATAACAAAACAGAGACATGGAATAAGTTGGACAAGACCGTTAAAATACAGAAACTGCATGCTTTTGCCGAGAAATACGGAAAAGATAACGCTATGCCCATGAAGGATATCAAAATGTTGAAGATGTTTTTCGTCGAATGCCTAGAGAAGAATAAGCTACAAAAGGCAAAGGATGTAAATTACGATAAGGAAGGTATGGAAATTCTCAGTATTCCTGCGTTGCATTTTAACACAACTAATCGCAATTTTACTCTGAAAATTGTTGATGCCAAACGAGTATCTACATTAAAATCTCTGACCCCAAAGCGAACCAAGGAAGCCACTGATGATGGATCGTCGTGAAAATCGCGTAAATAATATATTTAAGAATATAAATGGCAAAAGTAGCTTTTATCACAGGAATTACTGGACAAGATGGCTCTTATTTAGCGGAATTCCTTTTGGAAAAGGGTTACTATGTGCACGGGTTGATCCGAAGATCATCGAGTATTAATACGGGCCGTATTGAGCATATTTTTCATAACAAGAATTTGAAATTACACTATGGCGATCTCACGGATTATACCAGCCTTTTTAATTGTATTGTGAATATTAAAAATACTTATCCTGACATAACCAGATTAGAGGTGTATAATTTGGGCGCGCAGTCACATGTAAAAGTGTCATTTGAGATACCGATGTATACCGCGAATTCGGATGCCACCGGAACTCTTAACTTGCTGGAGGCGGTTCGGTTGTCCGGAATGGTAGATATTGTGAGATTTTATCAGGCTTCTACTAGTGAGATGTTTGGTTTGGTACAAGAGGTTCCTCAATCGGAAACTACACCGTTCTATCCACGCTCGCCTTATGGCGTTGCGAAATTATATGCGCACTGGATCGTGAAAAACTATCGAGAATCGTATGGACTTTTCGCATGTAGCGGCATTTTATTCAATCATGAGAGCGAACGTCGCGGGCATAATTTTGTTACACGAAAAATCACGCTTGGTTTGAATAAAATCATACAAGATAAAACCGGACAGGAAAGGCTGGTGATGGGTAATATTGATAGTCTTCGCGACTGGGGTCATGCGCGTGATTATATTGAAGGTATGTGGTTGATGTTACAAAAAGATAGCCCCGATGATTTTGTATTGGCCACCGGCGAAATGCATAGTGTGCGTGAATTCATTGTTTCTGCTTTTGCAATGAAAGGATTTGAAATACAATGGAAGGGCGAAGGCGTGAATGAAATTGGTTATGATAAAAATACGAAACGCGAGCTTATTGCGATCGATGCCAAATACTTTCGCCCTGCAGAAGTTGAACAGCTTTTGGGTAACTCTACAAAAGCACGTGAAGTTCTCGACTGGAAGCCCAAGATAACTTTTACGGAACTCGTCAAACTGATGGTGGAACATGATGTACGCGACGTTAATGATGCGCCCCGCAATAATACCGCTCAAAATACTTGTTGTGTAATATAACAGGTAACAGTAGGTTCCCCCGCGACCACTCCCTTTAAGACGAACCAAAATTTAGAAAATAATATATACAATTATTGTATATACTATGGTAAAAACTTCGAAAAAAAAGACCTATCGAAAGAAAGCGAAAAAGCAAATCAAGAGAAAAACATATCGTAAACGCGGAGGAACCAAAAGATCCCGCGAAGAGGAGGAGGAAAAGCAGAAAGAACACCCTGTTAAAAAGTCAAGGTCGGATATTATGGAAGAACTAAGGACAAAAATTTCACACTATCGAGATAAATTTATAGACGAACCGGTTTTATTGCGTAAATATATATACCATACTCTTGAAGACTTAGAGCAAGAGATAGAGGATCACGAAAATGACGACGCGCAATATTTTGATGCTCAGCGTGGAAATCTCTCACCGGAAGAAATGAAAGATCTCATTATCCTTAAATTGTTAGAAAAGGTTTTAGCTACATACAAACATCATACTGAAGACCAACAAAAAGATGAATATGATTTTGACCCCCAAACGGGCGAGATGCTTGGTCCTAGTTTGACAGAACAAAACACAACAAAAAGAAATCATCTCAAAGAAAGGTTGGAAAAATACGGCGTCCGCCTTTGAAAAATTGAATAAGAATAAATATATAGACACTACTTTATATATTTATAAAACCAATGAAAATTGATCTTACGGATGACGACATCATAGATATCGAAGAAGAAATCTATGAATGGCTGGATGAATATTTGAATGGCGAAATATTGAGGTTATCTTCGCCGAATTTTTATGAAGAATTTGCGGATGACGTAACAAATCTCATACATGACTATTGGATGGATTGCGGGGTATGCGAAGACGATGATTACGATGTTGTACAGGAAATGGTAGATAATTTGATGGAAGTATATTTGGAAATTTCAGGAATACCCATGCGTGAATATCCTTACACGTCCATTGTGGAAAGGGAGCCCAAAAACAAGGAAGAGATTACAAAACAAATAGAATATTTGAAGAACCTACCTCAGCCTGCACAAAAAACGAAAGAATGGCATGAGTTTCGTTATAATCTTATTAGCGCGAGCAATATTTCGAAAGCATTAGGCAGTGAGGCGCAACGCAATAGTCTCATTTATGAGAAGTGTAAACCCCTGGGATCAAAAAATGATCTCTATTTTTCAAATACGGAGGGAACGCTGCATTGGGGTGTAAAATATGAACCGGTTACCATAATGATATATGAACATATGTATAATACCAAGATAAGCGATTTTGGTTGTATTCAACACCCCAAGTATAATTTTATTGGAGCATCGCCCGACGGCATTAATACGGACCCTGAAAATGAAGAATTATACGGACGTATGGTGGAAGCGAAAAACATTTTCAATCGCGAAATTACGGGCGTTCCCAAGGAAGAATATTGGGTGCAAACGCAAACTCAAATGGAAACTTGGAACCGACCCGAATGCGATTTCGTGGAAACACGTTTTAAGGAATTCGAGAACGCCGAGGCATTCTATGAGGACAACGATCACGACTATAAGGGCGTCATGTTATATTTCATGAAGAAGTCGACAGGAATGTCAACCCAAGACATGATCGCAAATAAGGCCGAGATGAATACTCCTATTTATAAATACATGCCAGTGGACGCTCCCACAGGAAAGGACGATATTCAATTATGGAAGGACACGACGGTGAATGAGAATAAGGGAGAGCTCGTTTTGTTCAACACGATTTATTGGTATTTGGATGAGTTCTCTTGTGTTTTGATCCAACGCAATCGCCAATGGTTTGCAGCGGCACTCCCGGTTATCGAGGACACATGGAATACGATCTTAAAAGAGCGCGTTTCTGGATATGAGCATCGCGCGAGTAAGAAGCGCCAACCCAAAACCGATATTCAGGTGGAGAAACAGGACAATGATAATAGCCAGATCATTCGTAATTTGCCCGCGTCCGCAAATATTTGTTTGGTGAAATTGGATAGCGATGGCGAAAATACAATGGTTTTAACGTGAATTTCATAAATATCATTTAACCATATTTATGAAAAGAATATAAATGTATCTGGTGATATAATATAACGAAAATGTCGTCTCCATCCAAGTCATCTTTTTTATCGCAAGACGATGAAATGTACGTTACCAAGCGCGACGGAAAGCAAGAAATTGTCGCTTTTGATAAAATTCTAACACGTATTAAAAAGTTGGGTCAAGAGGCCAACATCAAGTTGAATTATACATCATTGGTGATGAAGGTCATCGATCAATTATATGACGGAATTTCTACCACAAAAATCGACGAGCTCTCCGCAGAGCAATGTGCATCTATGGCGTCCATTCACATGGACTATAATACTCTGGCTGGCCGTATTACTGTTTCCAATCACCATAAAAATACCTCAGCCTCCTTTGTTGAGGTGATGAACCAACTTTTCGATTACCATGATAAGCACGATAAACATTCACCTTTGGTTTCCATGGAGCTACATATTATCGCAAATAAGTACGCAGATGAGCTCGATGCGATGTGTGATTACTCACGCGATTATTTGATCGACTATTTTGGGTTCAAGACCTTGGATCGCGCTTATTTGATGAAGGTGGATAAGGTCACCGTTGAGCGCCCACAACATATGTGGTTGCGCGTGGCGATTGGTATCCATGGAGATAATCTCGATCTTATTCGTGAAACCTATGATTTGATGTCACAAAAATACTTTACGCATGCCACACCTACCTTGTTTAACGCAGGAACACCCCGACCACAATTGTCTTCTTGTTTTTTGTTGGCCATGGAGAATGATAGTATTGAGGGTATTTATAATACGCTCCGTGATTGTGCGCTGATTTCGAAGTGGGCTGGTGGAATTGGTCTCCATATTCATAACATTCGCGCATCTGGAAGCCATATTCGTGGAACGAATGGATCATCCAATGGTATTGTCCCCATGTTGCGCGTGTTTAATAACACGGCCAAGTACGTAGATCAAGGTGGCGGAAAGCGCAATGGTTCGTTTGCTATTTATTTGGAGCCCTGGCACGCCGATATCGATCTGTTCCTTCAGATGCGTAAGAACCACGGAGACGAAGAGCTAAAGGCGCGCGATCTCTTCTATGCTCTCTGGATCCCTGATCTTTTCATGGAGCGCGTAAAAAGCGAAGGCACGTGGACACTTTTCTGTCCCGATGAATGTCCCGGTTTGGCGGATGTCTACGGAGACGAGTTTGTCAAGCTTTATGAGACGTATGAGGCAAGCGGAAAAGGGCGTAAGACTGTGAAGGCGCGCGATCTTTGGTTCCAAATCATGGACGCACAGATGGAGACGGGAACGCCTTATTTGTTGTATAAGGACGCCTGTAACAAGAAGTCGAACCAACAAAACGTCGGCACGATTAAGTCTTCGAACTTATGTAGCGAGGTGGTCCAATATTCCGATGATAAGGAGACCGCCGTATGTAACTTGGCCAGCATCGCTCTCCCAACCTATATTGATCAAACCCAAGATCCGCCCGTGTTTGATTTTGCCAAGTTGCATGAGGTGGCCAAAGTCATTACATTCAACCTGAACCGTATTATTGATGTGAACTATTATCCTACACCAAAGACCGAGTTGAGTAATAGACGTCATCGCCCCATTGGCATTGGCATTCAAGGTTTGGCGGATGTGTTCATGATGATGAATATGTCATTTACCAGCGACGAGGCCCGAGAACTTAACCGTCAAATCTTCGAGACGATCTATCATGGTGCGCTGGAGAAGTCCTGTGAAATGGCGATCACGGATGGACCTTACGAAACCTTCGCTGGATCTCCAGCGAGCGAGGGGAAGCTACAGTTTGATCTTTGGGGTGTGGACCCCTCGGAAAAGGTCCAGCGTTATGACTGGAACCAGTTGAAGGAGAATGTTAAGATCTATGGACTACGCAATTCTTTGTTACTCGCGCCGATGCCCACCGCGTCGACGTCGCAAATTCTCGGGTTCAATGAGTGTATTGAGCCGATCACGAGCAACATTTATAACCGCCGCACGATTGCCGGCGAGTTTATTATGGCAAACAAGTATTTGATGAAGGATTTGATCCAGCTCGATCTTTGGAATGAGAAGATCAAGAATAATATTATTGCAAATAATGGTAGCGTTCAGCATATTGATGTTATTCCTGCGGAAATTCGTGAGAAGTATCGTACGGTATGGGAGTTGCCGATGCGAACGCTCATTGATATGGCTGCAGATCGCGGGGCGTTTATTTGCCAGAGCCAGAGCTTGAACCTATGGCTAGAAGATCCCAATTATAAGATGTTGACATCGATGCATTTCTATGCTTGGTCGAAGGGACTGAAGACGGGTATTTATTATTTGCGCCGAAGGGGAAAGCACCAGGCGCAACAATTTACTATTGAGCCGGAGAAGAAGCATATTGATGGTGACACGTATGCTGAGGAGGAGGAGATTTGTGAGATGTGTTCCGCTTAGGAGAACCAAGGTTCCCCTATAACCCCCTCCTTTGTTGTAATGGACTTTTAAAAAAAATAACCGATATATTTTTTTATTGAATAACGTCTAAGAATGAACATAGAAGTTATTTATTTAATGGCGTGGTCGTGGCGGAACCATAAGTTTCATGCTCCCTGCATATATAGTGATCCATCAATCGATCAAACTCCACATCTGTCATATCCACATCATGACGCAACTTCAAATAGCACCTCAGTCCAACCAACGTATCCACAATCGAATTGTGCAAATTCTTGGGTTCTTCACTGAATAAATGCATATAGAGTTCAGCAAGTGTCGGCCACTTGACATATGTTCCCCCGCCGTATTTTCTCGGAGCTTGAATGTTACACAGGTTTACACTCGCTTTCATCGTGCAAAACGTTTCGCGGCCCTTCAAATCATCATAAATCGGATTGAACATCGTGAGAACTTCCGGACTATGAATATAGAAAGTCCCATTGTTACGTAGCTGTTCCACGCGGATCATTTTGCTATCAAAAGATAAGTTATGCGAAACAATGGCGTCGCATGTTGCATAATGTTTGTAAAAGTCAGACATCGCCGTTTCAATCGGCACGCCACGCGTATCACACATTTCACGCGTGATGCCCGTAAGTTCAGTAATCTTTGGCTCAACCATAACATGCTTGGGTGGGCGGATATAATAATCCGCATGATGCTCCACAGTTCTTGTCATCAAATTAAATACAATAAAACTCAACTGCAAAATATAGGGATACTTTTCGAGCATAACTCGATCAAGGACGGTTTGCTCTGACTTGGCAGGAAGAAGACCTGTTGTCTCCACATCGAAGAAGAGAACCCGGCTGGATCTCGCGGACTTAGAATAACGGCTTTTCATGGTTGTAGATTACTTTTTATTTTTCCGTGCAAAACGATGTCAATTTTTTGACGTGTTGATCATTTACACCATATCATACCCCAATCTTGTTTTGGTACAGTATTTGACAATTTCGTTTTTGTGGTAAAAATATCATAAAAGTCTGTGTCCTCTGGTCTAAATACATAATTGTCTTCTTTTTGAATATAATAGTGCGTATAACCCAAACTAAATAAATAATCTATGCATTTAATAGTAATGTCATTCGTTTCGCTCGCCCATTCAAAGCAAAGCAACTTAACCTTTTGAGTTAGCGAAAGAATACATTCGTATTCTCCGCCTTCTACATCTATTTTTATCAATTCGGGCATTCCATATTGGTGTATCAATTTGTCTATAGTTATTGTTTTACAAGTAATCTCTTTATACGGGTGGTTATAAAATCTACACGTTTCTGTAGTTAACCAATCTTTATTTATAGTTGATAAAGTATCGTACTCCGCTTGATAGAAAGTTATATCGTTACCACTATTATCACAAACCGCATAATTAAGTAAAACAATTTTTCTATTCTTACAGCATCTTACTAATTTCCTAAACGTTATAGGGGATGCCTCTATAGAAATTATTTTATCACATTGATTAACATTTGCTAAACTCCATTTACCTATATTTGAACCAATATCAAAATACATTTATACTATAATTTAACACAAAATAATGGGTGTTAAATTATAAAGATGCAAAAATTGACTACAAACTTCATTCGTTTTTTGATCGCATAAAATGTTCAAGTTTTCTTGTCTATCGAAACACAGCGCAAAAGTAAGAGATGGTTCTCTTTCTCCGCCTCCCAAAAAATTGCCGGTTTGCGGAAGATGCGGAAAATTAGAAAAGTTATTGACGCTTGGATGCAAACATATTTGCTGTGTGAAATGTTTTAATACCAGACAGTGCATACAGTGTATTCGGAAAAATAAATATTGTTTCTGCTGCTGAACCTAGGTTCCCTGCCTAGATCTTTATATCGTACAATTCATTACATATTTCCAGTAAACGATTATGGTAATCCATGATCTGAAACACATGCTGTTGATTTATCAAATGTAATATCTGAACCTCGCTTTTGAATTCATTTTTTAATATCATTTGAAAATCGTTACCCACAATGGTTCTCAAATACGTGTCGTGAATATATATTCCGATCTCCTTGTTCAAATATTCATTAAGTTCATTGGCACATTCTTGCATATTGTCATAAGTAATTTCGCGCGCCTTTCTAACGAATTTATTTTGCTTTTGAATGACGCCAGTGACGCTATCCGAGTTGTTCTCCACACGATAGTTATAAAGAGGGACATTTATCGAACAGAACAGTTTGTCGGGGTGGGACCGCCTTAAATATTCGCCGAAAAACACATCACAACACTTATGATCGAGAACATCCGGATGAACTTTTACGCGATCGATAAAATGTTTTAACACGCTGATATCAACACAATAACACCAGAATTCATGGCGTTGTTCCTTATGATCTTTTCCGAATGTACTCTCATAGGCACCAATGAACTTTTTATCAGGCATGGTTTCCTGAACGCGAAAATGACAATTCACGATATTTTGTAAGAACACTTGGACGCGGTTGGGTTCGTACGTATCGTCGTCGTCGCAAAACATGACCCATTGATGTTTTTTTTCAATATGGGGCATCAATTCTTCCATATGTCGCATTTGTGGTGTCTTTTTTTCCTTCACAACGATAGTAAGAAGATCGTCTTGAAACGTCTTTTGTTCTTGATAAAGCATCGCAAATGCCTGTTTGAGTTCCTCGTTTTCAAACGATATGGAAAGATAAATCGGGATCTTAATCGTTTGATTTAGCAAGGATGTTAGACACTCAAATAAATGAGAAATCCTTTTCGGATTGGATATATGCGAAGCAATAATGATACAGGCATCGTTCGTATTCATAGACATATTTAAGGAAATAAGAAAGATTGTTGCCAAAAATTTAAATTGTTTTAGTGTCAAAATATAAATCTGTCTATAATGTATAGAAATATGGCAGAGACGAATAAAAAACACACCATTACTTTTGTAACAACGCCTGACGGAGGAGCATATTTGAAGGGATACGAACAAGAAGAATCTACTATTACGGGAAATCCCGAAGCCGAGCTTCTTGTTAATCAACCTGATGCCAATAACCCTAAAAATTTTAGTGTCGCAAAATCCGACGACGAAATCAAGGCTTCGTTGGCTTCATTGCAACCTCAAGGACTTTTTGGAGGAAAAAGACGCACAAAGCATGCGCGATCCTCGAAACGCAAGGGCAAGTCTAGAAAACACCGCTCTTCCAGAAAGTGATTTCGCTAGATAAGAATATTTAGTATTTTTATCTGACAATAATGTATAGGATTTCATATTATGAGCGATAAAACATACGACACCACAATAGTTAAATTTGCGAATGATGGTAACGGAAATTTGAAATTAATTGGGTTATACGATAATGACATTAGCGCCGCTTGCGACAAGGTTACCACTGTCCCTGATAGTTTTCCATCTCTTGGAAAAATAAGAGATAACGGCGAGATTGAACTTGATAAAGAAGCCGATTTGGCTGATGCTGTTTCTAAATTGAAAAGCGAAAACGAAGATAACTTCAACGCTATTGGGTTTAATGACGCTGGTGAAGAAGACGAAGATGAAAAAGAAGATGAAAAAGAAGATAATAAAAATGACGATACTCCGTCAACAGGTGAACGCGTCTCCACTGAAACTTCTCCTGGCGGCGAGGAAGATGAAGTTGAAGAAGCACCAAGACCGGCCCCTGTTACCGATGAGCGCCAAAACAAAGCTGCATTAATAAACGAATTGACAAATAAACTCGAAAGCAAAAAAGATGAAGTCGTCAATACAGAAGTCGTTAACAATTTTGATGAACTCAAATCGCGGTGGCTGAATTATATATCGGAGTTACAGGATGTTAAAAGAAACTCTAATAAAACAGAAAATAAGTTGAATTTGGCGAACTTAGAAAAACTTATTTCTGGATCAACTGACATGAAGGAATTGGATGAAAATTTGAAAGAAGCAACGATTAGCGGCAAGATCATAAAAAGCAAATATAATTATGAAGTTAAAGATGGAAAACGCGTTTGGCGATTACCTCCTGAACATATAGAAAAGGGCGCGGGAGATCAAGACACGAATAAAAAATCGTTATTGAAATTAACTGGAGGAAAGAAAACTGTTCGTAAATATAAATTAAAACGTACACAAAACAAGCGATCAAATAAACGTAGAACAAAAAAATATAACAAATAAGACGAGTTTAGAACAAAATAAATTATATCGTATTCAAAGATGATATAATTTCCGCATACTATATAGAAGAAAACATGGACAAAATGGAAACGATGAATAAACTGTTCCTCGCCACCATGGATGAGGAGCAGAACACAACTTTAATCGGTGCATTTTTCTCGGAAGGCAAATTTAGTGTAGAAACCAAAGAAGCAACGGCAGAGGGAAAGGATATTTTTTATTCCACGATATCGGATACTTGCGGCGGATCATCGGACTGTAAATTCGAAGACGGTTTAAAAATAGTGGAAGGAATGACCGATATTGGTTCAATCGACGACATCATTAACGCAGGGGATCTCACTGATTATAAAATACTCATTGATCATGATAGTAAAACGATTTATTTTACAGAAGGAGGTATTGCCACGGAAAAAAGTAAAATAACATTTACGGAAGAGGTAAAATCCATGACAGGTAAAGAGATAAGCGACCTCATCGAAACAAAAAAAGCCGAATTAGAAGCGGCGGCAAAAGAGGCAGAGGCCGCTATTCAAAAAGCAGCTGAAGAAGCCGCGGAAAAAGAAAGAAACGAAGAGGCGGAAAAGGCGCGGAAAGAAGCAGAAGAGGCCGCCGAAAGACAACGCATTGCAGAAGAAGACGAAGCGCGTAAACAAAAACTCGCGGACGAGGCCAAAGAGGCCGAAGAAAAAGCTAGATTAGAAAACGAGGCGACGGAAGCGCGCATAGCAGCAGAGAAAGCCAGAGCCGAAAAGGAACAAGCAGAGGCCGAAGAAGCCGCGGCTAGAGAAAAAGAAAGGGCCGAAAAGAAAGGTAGAGCTAATACCAACGTATTGAATAATGGAAAAGGTTTAATTCCGGCCGACGAAAGCAAGGGCATTCTAAGTTCTGTAAAAATTACTCCCTCGTTATCCACGATGAATGACGCCGATTTTGAAAATATTATCAATAACATCAAAAATTATAAGAAAATTATTAGTAATCTTGAAATGCCGCTGACGACGCCATCTCTTGATGTGGTTTCGTCGTCTTCGCAACAAAGACAAACGAGACGCACAGGCGGCGCAAAACCAAGAAGAGGCACGCAAAGGATAAAACAGTCTCCAGATGACGTTGTAACCAGAAAAACATCTTCATTGCCAACGGCCACCGTGATTGAAGATACAGAACTCAAAACCAACCCGAATAAAGAAAAACACCGTTTCTATGAATTATGCAGTAGGTTTAATAATCTCATTGGCCATATTTTGACCACACCCGTGTTTTTCAAAATCAATTCATTAACGCCTTTAAATTTGGAAAAGGTTCTGAAAGACAACACCATTGTTGTTAAAAACAAAAAAAACGGCGGAGATAACGAAATCAATAAAGATATTGTCTTTTCTAGACTAATGAATTTTATTTATGTGGACTGTAGCGATCTGATTGAAAGTAAAGATGATGCGAAATACAATATTTACGAGGAAATACAGCAAACCTACGGCGACTTTGAAGATGAACTTTTACTCAAAGAAAAGACCAACGCCATAAATGTTGCTGTTCTATTAGGAATTGACGACATGCCTGAAGATAAATATTTCATTCATATTAAAAAGCTAACATCTATTATGATGCATTATGTAAATGGATTTGATACACTTCGTGAACAGGTATCAGAATTTGGAAACATACAGAGTTACTTTATAAATTTTATCGTTCAGACGCTCGATGTATTAGAGCCTGTTATTAATACGATTTTAATTTTAGAAAGACCCATAAATTTGACGAGCTTCAAACAAAAGATTGACGATATTATTAATTCAGAGAACAGCGGTAAGATTATTACCTTTTTGAAACTTACCAATCGTGATTTGGATGCGAACACATACAATAAACGTTTCAATATATTGGTAAATAAACACAATGTTGGCGAGAAAAACAAAGACGAGAGAACAAATATGTTGCTGGTGAAATATAATGACGATAATTTCCCTTATTACAACTTTGAAGACGTATCGAAATTGAATAGTGCATTAAAGGGTATCGCGTCAAATAAAAAGGATCCAAACGCCAAACGTTTTGATATCACGGGGGATAATTTAAAAGTACTCAGTTATAAAACGACCTATTTGTTTGGTAAATTCAATAAGCTCTTTTTGCCAGCCCTCAATAATCTGGATATTGCGGAAGAAATGGATGTTGTAAAACGCCAAGCTATATCCGGAAAACCAGTTTTTTTATTGGGTTATGGTGCAAGTGGAGCAGGAAAGACTTCTTCTCTTATCTACTTCAATAAGGGTAAAACGGATATAGAACGTCAAGGCATTTTGATACATTTATGTAATATATTCGCCCAATCGGGTTATGTAGATCTTGAAGTAACGTCCAAGGAATTCTTTACAGCGGCAGAGAAACTAGATAATACAGTTTGCGCGGGAGATAATACTATAAAGGCGCCCACCAATTGTATTACTCAAGTATTTAAATACGCTTTTTCACAGGGAGAATTTAGCTTAGAGGAAAATTATAATTATACAAATAAGCACGCCTATCGTTCTGAGCGCAAATCCAAAGATAATCCGGAAGGCAAAAACACCAACCCTTTTGAAAAGGGTGCTTCGTTGGGCGAAACCATGATCTATTTGATTGATACCGATCGTTTTGTGAAGGCGACCACGAATAATCCAAATAGTTCTCGAAGTCATATACTGGTATTTGTGAAACTGACCAAACCTGGCGCGGAACCTGTAAATTTGATTGTAGGTGATTTTGCGGGAGTGGAAAATAAATTTCAATGCGAAAAACCAGACGTAATATCCAAATTCTTGAATATCAAACGCGACGATGGAAGCGGCAAACCCTATTATAGTAGCGAAGTTGAAAATGTAGACGACCCGGTTACCGATTTCAATGCTCTGGATCCGATTAAGGGCGGAGGCGATTTCCCGTGTAAACCAGAATACTTTACATCGAAAGAACCCATTTTTGATTTTGCCAATATTGTTTATCGCGAGAGCATACCAAAATTTGGTTCGTTTGATGAAGCCCAGCAGCTTAATCTATTGAAAGATATGACAATACGTTTACTCACCACAAACACTGGATTAGCAGATCTTAATAAAAACGCAGCGACGTACGAGTTTTTTGAAAAGGACGAAAACATGGAAAAAATAAAAGCGAATATGGTTACATTAAATGAGGATTTGACGACCATGAAAGACGATTTATCAACACTATTGACTAGGTATTTATATAAGCTTCTTTTGGGTATTTCAGAAACCGAAAAAGATGATTACACAAATCTGTTAGAAGATCTCACTGAGAAAATGGGTTCGTTGAATGAAAAATTAAAATCAGGCACTTCAGGCAAATATAATTTTAAAACATCAAGAGGAGAATATAAGGCAATCACGCAAAAGGGCGATGAAATGAAAGACTTTAAGGAAACACCCAACGATAATGTAGGTAGTCTTAAATCGCAATTTGATAATGAAATAGCCGCGTTTAAAATTTATAAACGTCAATACGAGAACAAAATTGGCGAGATCGCGAAATTTTTAATGAACGGCGAATTTAAACCAGATACAAACTATGCGTTTTATTCCAAAGACCCAAATCACGATACTATTCCTATTAAGCGAAAATATAAACTACAAGACATTATATCGTCGCTCATGAAAGGCGATGCGTTTTTTGGTAAGTACATAGATATCATAAAGTTCGCAAAAATCACCATAGATAACAATCGTAAAATATTCAAAGAAATGTCAACGAGTACAGTTCTCAATGGCCTTTTCGATAAATCCGTAGAAGTCAATACGAAACTTTATGAAATTGTGGAGGAAACCAAATGCAGAGTATCGTACGGAACCCAGATCTGTGAAAATCGCGTCATTGAAGGAAATTTTATTAACGATTCGCTGAATGAAATACGCAACACAATCAAGGAAATCATGGTGGAAAAGAATAAAGATGTTCTCTATAATTCGCCAGAATATATCGATGCTTGTTTAGAAACATACTGTCCTACTCATGAAAATTGTTTCGAATTAAACAAAACAAAGGACGATCCGAAGAAAATACCCTCTGTTATTTTCCAAGAGATTATGAACTATTTAATTGATAACGGAAAAGACTATAAGAGAAAGAACCCAAAAACTGGAGAAAGAGAACCAGATAAATACAAGTTTTATAAGGATATCGTCGTGGGCGTTTTCTGCGTGTTTAATATTTCCAGACAGGCGAATAATCCTCCTCCTACTCCTTATGTTGACATTAATCGTGTGAAACAATTGTTTTATTACGAGAACATAGGAAAGGCATTGAAACGTAAAGAATTTATATCTTATTTCAACGACTTGATAAAGGCTATCCAAAAAGACTTTTCCGATAAAGTGGGCAATTTGTTAGAGACACAGGAATATACAAAAGCAAGTGAATTGATAAACGCGCTATCCAGCAAAACAGAGGACTATGATTTATCTACGGAACAGAAAAAAGACATACAGAATTTTATTGACATGGTGGATAAAAGTAATGCAGTTTCTGCAATAGGTACTTTAGAATTTGTGGATCAGATGGCGAAATTTAACACGGTAAATACTGTATGCTCAACGAATAGCCCTTATTTGAAAGATGTTGATAAAATAATTACACGTTATAACTTGAAGGATGTCGTTGAATAAACGATTGTGAGTAATAAAAATATATTTCAAATATATAATACATATATAATTGAAATGCCAATAAATGAAGATTTTTTATTCAGTAAAATAAATCATCTTATCAACAGAATAAGATCTCATAATGAAGAAATAAGGCGCAATGAACAAAATAAACGCTCATTTGTGAAATTGGCACTGGATATTTTATCAAACCGAAAAACGGAAGAACCTGTCATTGAAGAGCCGGACGTTAGTATTGATAAAACGCCTTTTGTCAAATTAGCATTAGATGTATTATCCCAACGAAAGCCAGAGGAAGCCAAGGAAGAGGAAGCCAAGGAAGAAGATAATTCAAATGCGCAATCTCTTGTAAAATTGGCACTGAATGTTTTATCTAATTCTTCAATTTCCGAACCCAAACCTCAAGAGGAACCAGAACCCATAGCCGCTCCGATCGAAGATAATTCATCTATCGTAAAACTGGGATTAAACGTATTGTCAAACTCTCAACCTCCCGCAGTTGATCAGTCTCTTCCTCCTCCTCCTCCTGATCAACCGCCCGTGGTGCCTCCTCCACCTCCAAGCGACGAGCCCGTTCCTGAAAATTTTGATCCATCATCTCTTGTAAAACTGGGATTAAACGTACTATCAAACTCTCAACCTCCCGCAGTTGATCAGTCTATTCCTCCTCCTCCTGATCAACCGCCCGTGGTGCCTCCTCCACCTCCAAGCGACGAGCCCATTCCTGAAAATTTTGATGCGTCATCCCTTATAAAACTTGGATTAAACGTATTATCGAATGCTCAACAATCCGCTGTTCAACAACAGCCTCCTCCACCGCTTGAACCTGAACCTCCTGGCCCTGAACCCGTTCCTGAAAATTTTGATGCGTCATCCCTTATAAAACTTGGATTAAACGTATTATCGAACGCTCAACAATCCGCGGTTCAACAACAGCCTCCTCCACCGCTTGAACCTGAACCTCCTGGCCCTGAACCCGTTCCTGAAAATTTTGATCCGTCATCTCTTGTAAAACTGGGATTAAATGTATTATCAAATATCCAACCACAAGCCGTTCCTCCTTCTCCTCCACCACCACCCCCGCCGCCGTCTATTGATAATCTTGATCGTGTTTCTCTCATAAAATTGGGATTAAATGTATTATCAAATATCCAACCGCAATCCGTTTCTCCTCCTCCACCGCCACCGCCACCACCGCCGCCGCCGTCTATTGATAATCTTGATCGTGTTTCTCTCATAAAATTGGGATTAAATGTATTATCAAATATTTTGCCGCCTGTTGTTGTTCCTGTAACCCAGCCGGATACTCTCTCTGATAGCATATCAAGACTAGATATAATCAATAATGAAACCGCAAATGCCCAAAAATATATTAAGGAAACGATCGACGATTTATCAATGGATCAATATAAAGCCGCGGTCATTTCAAACTTTGAAGCAATATTTGCAACGTTAAATGCACTAAAAAACAAACCAAATGTCAACATAATAATGGAAGAACAAAAAACATACGTTGAAAAATTAAAGGAAACCATTGTTGCGTTTATCGTGTTTATTAAATTAATACAAGAACAATTAACCAAACTACAATCCATACGTCAATCCACTCTCGCTAAGCGAATAAGTAACACGGCAACAGATGCAGTTTCTTCTCTGGGAAGCAAATTAACAGACGCGGGAAGAGCGATTGCTAGCGGCATTTATAATGCTCCAGGAAAAGTAGGCATTACGAAAGAAAGTATGGCAAACGTTGGTCAATCCCTTTCTCGCGGGTTTGAAAATACAGGTCAACCGATCATGATGGGCGGCGCCATCGATTATGAAAAAATAGACGCCGAAAATCAGGAGGTGATTAGATTATTCATTTCAAATTACGAAGATCTTGCCGCTCGAATGTTAGAAGCAAACGACAATATCGATCTTCCTCTTCTATTTACATTTACAAAAGAGACTTCGCATTATTTTGAAATGATGATTGATGTTATTCAACTCATGATTGATAATTACCAGCCGCCTCCTACATTTTTGGAAAGAACGAAAACTGCCTTATCGGCTATCAAATTGTTCCCCGAAAAGAATGCAGAAGAAATCATAGAAGCTGTTGTCAATGACACATGCAGGGAGGAAAATCCTCAGCCTGGAAATCCGGCAATACGTGCTATTGGAAAACTTGACGGGAAATGCCGGTTCATTGATATTATTACGAATAAAATTATAGAGTAAAAAAGAGATTAAATAGACTGTGTTTAGTCTATTTAATTGATATGGAACAAAAATATATTATTGCTAATATTCGTATACCAGTGGATATTAAGCCGGACAAAACTTTCGTACCTTTGAAAGAACATATCTCCGTCGAGTTTACTGAAACTAATGAACTACCACCCAAACAAGAACATGGCCCAAATTATGATGCGGTCCTTGAAAGTTTTAATCTATTTCTTCACCAAAAGAGAGTTCCCGATGAACCAAAAAAAGAAGAACCCTTTTATTTAACCCTACTTAAAGATGAAATAAAAGAGAAATCGCACCATCCAAAGGCGAACACGTCATTCAAGCAAAAAAAAATATTCAAAAATCGTCATACAAAACGCTCATTATCGGCTATGTAAATCACTCAATGAGCTTTCTGCCATAGGTATACCAAAGTAACACCGAAAGAACACTTCCTGCCACGAAACCATTTCCAGCACTATGGAGATCCTGGTTAAATAAATAGTAAAATGCCACAGGGAAAATGATATATGACAAGAGTAAATAGAAGAAAAGAATACCGCTAAATGTTCTGAGATTGGTTTTCGCGTCAGCCATTATATATTATTAAAACACATATTTTAGAATACCTAAATAAGATTATTTACAAATGTCGTTTACAGTTGTAAATAAAAATTTATACAAGAGCGCTAATCGCGGCAGGGGTGATCTCGTCGAACGTGTACCAATATGAAGTCTTGCTATCAGGGATAGTGACGGTGCTGCCGTCAGAAAACGAGATGACAAACGAACCAGTAACGGCCTTTCCCGTAACGGAGTCGTTGTGAGGGTAGGTGTAGCTGGTCGTTGTGATCAACAACTTAGAAATAGGCGCTCCACCGTCAGTCTTTACGACGGTTGTGCCGGCCTTGTCCGAAAAAATGGTCAAATGCATGAAGCTGGCTTTTTCGATCAACGACTTCATGTCGGCGGTGAACTGGGCGTACTTTCCGTTGAGTATAGTTGACATCGTTTATATAACATCTAAAGATTTTTTTTTATAAAGATTTTCTAAATGTTCAAGGATATAACTTTTTATACTCACTCAATATAAACGCCTTAGTTTTATCATGAAAATTGCTATGCTGAGTGTGTATAGTTGATATATCGTTTGTTTTATATACGAAATAGGGATAACAGTATACATAAGTAACTAATGTTTTATATAAATAACGATCTGCTTTGTGTTGATATTCATCGGATAAAAAGTATTTATTATTTTTGAATACCTTATCTATTATTTTTGCAGATCCGCGTTTATTGATTAAATACGAGACCGTTCCGTCTTTCCAATTATTAATCGTGTATTCGTCTTTTAAAAAGCCGGTTTCGTTGACATTATAGTATAACTGTATGATTTCCCAATCCTTGGGAGCGTCCGCTATAATTTCACGCATCGTCTTTTTCCAATATGTTGCGAGTTCTAATGTAATATCGTCTTCAAGAACCAAAGCAATATCATAATTACTATTATTAAACTCTCTAATTACTTCTAAATGTGATAGTAGGCAGGCATATTCATAATCACTACTATCTTCTTTTTTCTTATCTATTCCTAATAAGCTGTCAATGTTTTCTTTATTTTTTCCATCAATCGCAACAAAACGTTGATTTGGTGTGTTTTTCATAATATTAGAATTCATTATAGTTTCCATAGAGCTGCGTCTCCCTTCAGAGCGATCCAAATTAATCCAATATATCATATCTACACCATCCATATAGTATTTTTCTTCGAACCCTTCTACCTTTTTATGCACAAATGAAAAGAAAAAAGCGCATGCGACCGCGATTATGAGAATAGTTACTGCAAATTGAATTATTTTTTTTGATATTACTGAAATGCTCATGTTACTTCGTTTATAAAATAAGAGAACATATTTTATAGTAAAAAATATATAAACCCTTCTTTGGTTTCATTATATTCATGTCTCTATTGCCAATACATAAAAATATATATGATAAACTAGACTACTTCTATAAAACGAATAAAATACCTCATATTATCTTTCACGGAACATCAGGATGCGGAAAGAGGACCATTGTAAACAACTTTCTAAATAAAATTTATAATGGTGATCAAAAGAAAATCAAAACGAATGTGATGTTAGTGAATTGCGCGCATGGTAAGGGTATCAAATTCATACGAGAAGAGTTGAAGTTTTTCGCCAAGACCAACGTTCACTCCAATACGGGGATTTTATTCAAGACCATTGTCTTGATGAATGCAGACAATTTGACCATTGATGCTCAATGCGCATTACGCCGATGCATCGAGCTGTTTAGTTCAAATACTCGGTTTTTCATTATTATTGAGAATAAGAACAAGCTACTTAATCCGATCTTGTCTCGGTTTTGTGAGATCTATGTCCCAGAACATATTGTTGACGGAAAGATCGTGAATTTACACCAACTGAATATAAAACAACACTTCAAATTTGACGATATTGAGAACGAAACCAACTTTTGGGTGGAAACCAAAATGACGCGATTTTTTCACATCGGTAACACCCCCAATCATAAAGAGATGATTGATTTGGCCACAGAGTTTTATGAAAACGGTTATTCCTGTATTGATCTTATCAAATGGGTAAGAACAAGCGAGAAACTATCGGAGGTTCAAAAATCACAGATTGTAATCTGTTTCGATGAGATAAAATCCGAATATAGATGCGAGAAGCTTTTGCTGTTATATATGTTTGATTTTGTTTCAGAAATTTTAGAAGCGGCTACGACGGCACTGTCTTCCGATCCTCCGACCACAAAAGTGATTATACGTAAAAAAGTAATTCGGTAGAAATCGACATAAAAAATAGATAAATAATAAATAAATGGACGATTTTGTCATTGCTAATTTACACGAGTCGCGCAACGAATGGTGCAGTCGCCTAATCAGTATTTTTACACCCTTGGTTATTGAGGGAGTTCGATCGATTTTCAATGAGAGCTGGAAACTCTGTTTAGAGAACGACGAGGCGAATAAATATTTGATGACGTTTCAGAATTTGTTGTCGCGCGTGCCGAAATGGAATAATGTTATTGTTGAGGAAGAGCGTAAGAGAATTATTGAGCGCAGCGGCTGTAATTATTTAGAAGATTTGATCAGCTGTGTTCATATCATTCAATTGAAGGTTCTCACTTGCATTCGAGTGGGCAATAAACAGAAGAAGATTGATATTTCTATTCCCAAATTGGATACGTTCATTCATAAGGTGTATATCAATGTTGCACGTAAAGTATACATGAACGTGTATTTGTTTGAGAAGAATATTAGCCCTTTACTTACACAAAAGAATAACCGCGAATTAGAGACCATCGTTCAGGAGTGCATTTTGATGGCCATTCGCGAGAGTATTCCCACGGAATCGATTATCCGCGCTTATATGGACGAAAGTATGGAACAGGAGGAGGAGGTCATTATTGAGAGCATTCCTAACGAGCCCGTTGCCAAACCAGATGAACAGAAACCAACGGAAACGGTCGATCCCATTCGTTCGGAGGAGGATATTCCTTCCGTGGTGCCTTCGGTGCAAAACATTAATGATGAACAGGTTGTCACCCGTCTCACGTTCAATGATTTGGATAGTATGATGGATGATGATAATAACGTGCAGTCAGTAAGCGCACCCAAGTCGATCGAGCGTTTGGAACAAATTAGTACGTCGCGCGCTATTCAGCGTAAGTTGGAAGAGGAGAGCGATGATGAGGAGGATGAACGCCTGAAGATTTCTACGGAGACGATCGACTTGAGCGGGTTTGATCTATTGGACGATAAAAACGGGATTTCAACGGACGATTTTATGTTGGATGGAGTAGAGGAACTGCCCTAATCCGGGGAACCTACGGTTCCCCCGGACGCCCCCTCCCTCGATAGATTGTTATTTATGAATAGTTCACGGATGCCCCTTTTCTAAGGGAGGGGGCGTCCGGGGGAACCGTAGGTTCCCCGGAGCTATGCGTTACGTTTTATAATAAATTACATTACAATTTATTATATGGAAAAGATCGTCCTCATTTCCTTTTTAGTCACCGTATTCTTCTGTGTATTTAAGTTTGTCGAAATGAAATATTTAGACAAAGAAGACAAGCCCCTTAAAACTGTGGTTCGCGACGCCATCGTCGTCTTCATCTGCTCTCTCTTAGCCACTTTCGCATTCTTCAATTTAGAGGGCTATATCAACGATTTTTTCAATGTTGTCACGGACACCAAAGTATTGAATGCAGGAAACACACAAGTATTCACTGACGCGCCCGGGTTTTAGATGATAATTTTATGTGAATAGTATATACGAATTCATATAAATGGAGAACAAGCCAAAAAAATACAAGTTAAATAAAACAAAAAAATCGCCGATTATTATCAACACTGGCGAAAAGAAAAGTTCTCCAATAAGGAAAACCATTCGAATTCGTAAACGGAAAATTGATTTAAAAGTATCCCCAAAAGAAATTCAAAATCCCATCATGGCAAATCCAAGAATGAACGAAAAGCTTATCGATATTATGGAGAAACTCCACACCATTATGTTAAAAAAAGGAGAACCTTTCAAGGCCCGCGCCTATAAAAAGGCCCAAGAAACTATCATGACATTTACTGTAGACATTACCGATGTAGAACAGCTCCGTGGAAAACCCGGTATTGGCGAAACGATCATGGAGAAACTCAAGGAATTCGCTTCAACTGGAACATTACGTCTTTTGGAGCGCGAAAAAAATAACCCGGAAAACATCCTATCTGATGTCTATGGTATAGGTCCAAAAAAGGCGCAAGATTTAGTAGCTAAGGGTATCAAGTCTATCGCTGAATTGAGGACGCGCCAAGGCGAGCTTTTGAACGATGTACAGAAGGTGGGTCTCAAGTATTACGAGGATATTTTGGAGCGCATCCCACGCGCCGAGATCGACATCTATAACACGAAATTTCAGGCGGCCATTAAAAAGGTCGCCGAGGAAGGAACCAGATACGAGATTGTCGGCAGTTATCGTCGTGGCGCACAGGCGTCTGGTGATATCGATGTGATTATTACGTCCAAGAATGACGAAGTGTTCCGCAAATTTGTGAATGAACTCATACAGCAAAAGATTATTTTGGAAGTACTTTCCCGTGGTAAATCAAAATGCTTGGTTGTCGCCAAGATACCCGAAGGATCTCATGCGCGTCGCGTGGACTTCTTGTATACTACACCCGAAGAGTATCCCTTTTCGGTGCTGTATTTCACTGGAAGTAAGGCTTTTAACACGGTCATGCGCGGTCACGCTTTGAAAAAAGGGTTCACGCTCAATGAACATGGTCTTAGTAAAATGGTAGATAAGAAAAAGGAGGAAAAGGTGGATCACGTTTTCAATAATGAAAAGGATATCTTTGATTATTTGGGACTGCAGTTCAAGACGCCGATCGAACGTATTGATGGAAGGGCTGTCGTATCCGGGGAACCCATGGTTCCCCCGGACGCCCCCTCCTTAAACCGGGAAATTCGGGGGGAGGAGAGCGTGAAAACGGATCTAGTTATTGAGCCGATTGTTGCGCCCGTCGCTGAACCCGTCGCGGTTGTCGAGCACGTGATAAAATTGAAGGAACCCAAGGAACCCAAAGAAAAGAAAGAACCCCTGACGAAGAAGATTAGGATGCCGAAGAAAACCGACGTATTTCAAGACTTTAAGAAGAATGGTATTTCCGTTCTCGAAAAGCTACAACAAGCCGATCTCGAAGCCGCGATCACCCAGGCCAACGCCGCATATTATAATAAAAAGCCAGTATTAACCGACAACGAATACGATATTATCAAAGAATACGCCGAACGTAAATATCCCGACAGTGAAGTGTTGCGAGATATCGGCGCCCCAATCGAGAAAAACAAGGTCAAATTACCTTACGAGATGGCTTCTATGGATAAGATCAAACCCGACACAAATGCTCTCGCGAATTGGACCGCGAAATATAAGGGCCCCTATGTCCTCTCATGTAAACTCGACGGAGTGAGCGGCATGTATACCACCGAAGGACCCACACCGAAATTGTATACGCGCGGCGATGGAAAGGTCGGACAAGACGTTTCGCATTTCCTCAAAGTCTTTAATCTTCCCAAGGAAAAGGGCATTGTTGTGCGCGGTGAGTTCATTATTCCCAAGGCGGTCTTTGAAGCAAAATATAAGACGCAGTTTGCGAACCCGCGTAATCTGGTAGCCGGCGCGATTAATTCCAAAACGATCGACGAAAAGACACGCGATATTCATTTCGTGACTTACGAGGTCATTCAACCACCTATGAAACCGAGCGCACAGATGGCAAAGTTGCGCGATCTGAAACACGAGGTCGTTCGTAATCAAACCGTTCCCGGGCTTTCGAATGAAGAGCTTTCCGCGCTTCTCTTGGATTGGCGTAAGAACTACGAATACGAGATCGATGGTGTCATCGTTACGAACGACGAAATATATCCTCGCGCCTCAGGAAACCCCGATCATGCATTTGCGTTCAAGATGGTAATCACGGATCAAATTGCGGAGGCAAAGGTCGTGGATGTCATTTGGAACCCAAGCAAAAGCGGGTATTTGAAACCACGTGTTCGTATCGAACCCATACAACTGGGTGGCGTTACTATTGAATACGCAACCGGGTTCAATGGAAAGTTTATCGAGGATAATAAGATCGGCGTGGGTGCTCTTATTGAAATCATTCGTAGTGGTGATGTGATCCCTTATATTAAGTCGGTGGTCACCCCAGCCGAAACGGCGAAGATGCCTGATGTGGCCTATGTATGGACAGACACGAACGTGGATATTATATTGGCCAATGTTTCGGAGGACATCACCGTGCGCGAAAAGAATATTACCGCATTCTTTGTGGGTTTGGATGTGGATGGACTTTCCACCGGAAATGTCAAACGATTGATGGCGGCCGGATTTGATAGCGTGCCTAAGATCTTGAAAATGAAGAAGACGGATTTTGCGAAGGTCGAAGGCTTCAAGGAGAAGCTCACAGAGAAGATCTATAATAGTATTCATGAGAACGTTGAGAAGGCGGGGTTGGTGGAAATCATGGCTGCGTCGAACATTCTCGGTAGGGGTTTGGGTGAACGCAAAATCCGACCCATTATGGATGAATTTGGAACGGCCGTTTTTGCGCATTATCACGATATCAGCGAAAAGCACCAAATTGAGAGTTTGATGACAGTTAAGGGTATTGGAAAAGAAAATGCCAAGACGTTTGTCTCCAATATCCCTGCGTTTCTCGCTTTCATGAAAGAGTGCGGCCTCGAACATAAGCTACAAGACAAGCCTCTTGCTAATACAATTCGTCCGGCTTCACCTGCCGCCGTGGTCGATAATAAAAACCCCTTATTTGGAAAGAAAATCGTGATGACCAAGATCCGTGACAAAGAAATCATCGAGCATTTGAAAACCGTGGGAGCTACGCTCGAAGACGGTATCAAAAAGGATACATTTGCGCTCATCGTAAAATCGAAGGACGATGTTTCAAATAAGACGAAATTCGCAGTAGAGAACAAGATCCCAATTATGACACCTGATGAATTCAAGGCGGCATATATGAGGTAAATATAAACGAATAAATATTAACCATTTTTTTGTATTTCGCCATTTAGTGAAATACAAAATGTAATCACAATATAATAATGGACCAAGTAGTAAAAGTCTATATCGAGATTGAACAACATAGTAACCATAAATACGAGCTCAATAAGGCAACCGGTAAATTAGAGCTCGATCGAATATTACCCTACCCTTATTACTATCCTTATTCCTATGGGTTCATTGAAAACACGATCGCGATGGACGACGACGAATTGGACGCACTGATAATTAGTAATAATAAAATAGTAAAGGATACATGGTGTCATGTCTATATCATAGGTGTTCTTATTATGGAAGATGAGAAAGGTCTCGATGAAAAGGTACTTTGTGTATTTGAAGAGGATTTTGATAAATACAAAGATATGACAGATTTGCCACAGGAAATCAAAGACAACATTCAGTGGTTTTTCACGAATTATAAGACGAAAACACCGAATAAGTGGACCAAAGTAAGCGGGTTTGAGAACAAAAAATACGCCATTCAACTCTATAAAAATTATCGCATGTTAGTATAAATACCGGATGAAACAAACCAGACTTTTATTAATTTTAGCATTATGCGTATTGATTGTTATGCCCCTCTTTTTTTCACGTCCTATCATTGAAAAATTAACACCACCGTCAAAGGGAGTGATTTTAATGTATTGTACTCAAAATTTGCTTGATAAATGGGGACGTTATGTTGTGGACATCAATAAGCAATACGCGGAAAAACACGGATACGATTTTGAAGTTATCGGCGTTCCTTATGACGAAAAAGTAACTCATGCTTGGCAAAAAATACCAGCGATGTTAGATTTAATACGGCGAAATTACGATTTTGTTATGTACATCGATTCTGACGCCATATTTTATGATCAAAGCGTCAAAATAGAGAGCCTATTAGAAAAATACAAGGGCGACATTATTGTTTGCTCCGACGAAAAAAACTCGGACGGAAAATATAAAGTCAATGGCGGCGCGGTGATAGCAAGAAGCACAATAAATGCACAAATTATATTGAGAAAGTGGTGGGATCTCCGATATGACTATACAGAGTTCGCGTTTGAACAATGGGCACTATCAGATATGGTTGAAAACAAAATCGAAGGTATCGATACATCTACTATCAGTGTTGCTCCCGAAACAGAATTCAATTCGGTATTTCATGAAGTAAAAACATACGCAGATAATACTCAACTGTCTCCTCCTGAACGATATGTTCTCCATTTTATGGCGATGGACGATCAAATGCGAGATCGCGTCTTTTCAAAGTTACATAATTTGCTTATCACAAACCAAGAGTAGGAATTTAGTAAATTTTATAATATGACTATATTATAAAATGAATGGTCTATTTTACATTCTAATCGCTATTTTATTTATATGGTATCTATCTCATCCTTTCTATAAAGAAGGATTTTATAATGGAGAAGGTCATCCGATTGATTATTACGTAATTACTATGAATAGCGAACAGCGCTTAGCAAATATTTCGGATCAACAGGCAAAATTAAGCGTTCCTATTAAAAAAATTGACGCAATTGTAGGAGCCGATGTCGACATTGATGCACTTGTTAAGAAAAAGGTTATTGCACCCGAATTCGCAAATAAAGATAAACGTCGCCGCGGCGAAATCGGTTTATATCTAAGCGACTTGAAAGTCTATAACATTATTAAAGAAAAAGGTGATCCGAAAGGATATTCTGTTATTTTAGAAGATGATTTTGAGATTATAGACGACGATTTCGAGAACAAAATACAGGCCGCATTGGATACACTTCAATCCGTCGATTTTGATATGTTATACTTACAGAATAATTCAAATGAATATAATAAAGACGCCACAATAGAGAAAAATCATGGTGAACCGCTGAAAGATAATATTTTTTATTTCGATAAGGGTAATTATTTATTCGGAACGGTAGCTATATTGGTAAAAAATAAAAACATCGACCATATTTTGAATGCTACAAAATATATGGACCAGCAAATAGATCAGAAACTACAGTTCTCTGGCATACACGATAAGTTGAGATTAATGATGATGTATCCGAATATTGTTGACCAGCGCCATAATATGGAATCTCTTATTGGTAACTAAGTTCCGGGGAACCGACGGTTCCCCCGGACGCCCCCTCCCTTAAAATAACCTCTGTGTAAATGACCAGAAGTTATTTCTCAAACTATCCCTGAATAAGGGAGGGGGCGTCCGGGGGTTCGACGACGGCGCATAAGCGCCGTCTAAAAGGACTTTCGAGGTTTAACGAAGTTAAACCGCGAAACGTCGAACCGTAGGTTCCCTGCAAGGTTCCATGCTAGGCATACGTGGGAAGAGCATCAATATCAATAACTCCCGATTTATCGGCAGGCTCCTTAGCTTCATATTGGTTAAAATACGCAAATTTCAATTGATTTTCCGGAGTGTGTTTATGAACGGTTCTCACAATCATCTTATAAAGTTTGAAATTGGGATAACGTTCCTCGCCGTTCTTCTTATACAACAAATTCTTACCATTATCATCGGTGCACCAACGATGTATCGTTTCTTGTAACGCGTCCATTTTCCCTTGGTTCTCATCATCAATTAAAAAATCATAGATTGACGTTCCCAATCGCGATAAATCAAAACTATAGTTTGGCTCCAATCTGGGTTTTTTATTATTCATAAATGGCTCGAAATTGTATTGAGACGCAGCATCTCCTCCTGGTGCAAAACTATCGCTACAAAATTGCTTCCCTTGAAACCGATAGATGCTTCTACCGAAATCGATGATCTTGAATATCTTACCATACGTAGGGACCTTATAATATTTGTTATTGAATTTATAGTACAAGAATTCCTGCGATGTTTTCACAAACATAATATTATTGGTATGAAGATCGTTATGTGTAAAATGAAAACTCTTTTGTAAAATAAGAAGCGTAAAAATCACTTGTAACAACATGCTCGATGCGTTCTCCGTGGTAATTTTGTTTTTAATAAAGAGCTCGTCCATGGTTCCGTCGCATTTTTCCAAGCATATCAACTGCACTGGGAAATTGTGAATATAAACCGAAATGTTGTCATCGAATGAACTACCTGAGTTCTCCGATCTGTCGTTGGTGTCGTCATCGGAACAAGTTTCGTAGTTTTCTTCGTCTTCATCTTCATCGGCAGAGCCCGCGTCGGAATTATCATCGGAACTATAGTTCACCTCACTATTATTGGAAGAATTCGAAGAAGACGACGTTTCGCTATTCGCGCGTTTCGATTTCTTTTTGTTTTCATATACCAAGTTGTCGTCCAAATTAATATCCAATGTTTCTACTTCGAGTTCAGCGAGATTGTTTAAATTATCGATCTGTATTACGGGCAAATCATCGGGATTTCTTGCGGAAATATGCAACTTATTCTTGTGTCCGCGAGAACCGAAATTAGTATAATCGCCTTTCACCCCATCGGCCACCACAAATAATTTACCCACGTTATCGTTAAAATAGCTAGATGCATTAAGATATTCCAAGTCGTCGGCAACATTCATCTTGAATTTCTCCTGGACCCCCAAAAAGGATCCGTAATAATCAGTACAATGCGGCACATTATGCGCGTGTAACATTTTGCTCATCAAATAACAGAAAAAATTATCCACATAAGAAGCATTGTTATAATCCACAAGCTTAGGAAGCGTCTTCTCTTTATCCAACGAGATGTCAGGTAATGCGGTTGGTTTATTATCAGTAATGTCATATCGCCCAATCATATATTTGAGCGGATCCAACACCGGTGAATATTTTATGAAGACAGGACGGTTTAATTTTTCTTTGGTTTCTTGATGAATAATGGTATCGAGATCTTGAATGTGATATTTATGATTTAGCCCGATTGTATCATAATTTTTCGGGGTCATTTCAAAAAACTCGGAATAAATAGGGTTGTAATTTTGTAATTTCTGAATGCGAAACGGATTATAGTTATGCTCGGCGTCATCATTCTTTGGTTTGTAATTTTCTTCTAAAGGTTTCAGTTGTAAGGGCTTCGTTTTCGAATAATGTATCGCGAATTTAGCAGTATCATTAACATTCATAGTCTGTATAAATGTATATGCTATCCTAAAACATTTTTTAACTATGATTTTAAACCAATAGCCGTTTCGTATAAATTGAAAGAAAATTAATATGTGAATATGAATATACAGTTACTCAATGACTTTAGAGTTAAAAAAATTTGATATGCGTTCAATCACATTTAAGCCTGATGAGAATAAAGGGCCCGTTATTGTTATGATCGGCAGACGTGACACGGGCAAGTCTTATCTTGTTCGTGATCTATTATTTTATCACCAGGATGTTCCGCTAGGGACCGTTATTTCAGGGACTGAAGCAGGTAACGGGTTTTATGCTGCACATGTCCCCAAATTATTCATTCATGAAGAGTATAATACGATCCTTATTGAGAACATTTTACGTCGCCAAAAAGCGGTGTTAAAACAAGTGAACAAAGACATCGAGATGTATAAACGCACCCAAATTGATCCTCGCGCTTTCGTTATTCTTGACGATTGTCTTTACGATCAGTCATGGACACGTGATAAAATGATGCGCCTTCTTTTCATGAACGGGCGTCATTGGAAGATTATGTTGATCATTACTATGCAATATCCTCTTGGTATTCCTCCCAACCTTCGTACAAACATCGATTATGTCTTTATTTTGCGCGAACCCTATATGACAAATCGTAAACGTATTTGGGAGAACTACGCAAGTATGTTTCCTACCATGGAATCGTTTAGTGCTGTGATGGACCAAACCACAGAAAACTATGAATGCTTGGTGATCAATAATAACGCCAAATCGAATAAGCTTACTGACCAAATATTTTGGTATAAAGCACAGGACCACCCCGAGTTCCGTTTGGGTTCCAAAGAATTTTGGGATATTTCCAAAGGGATGGGATCTGATGATGAAGATGATGCATATGATCCTTCAAAATCAAAAAAGAAGACGGGTCAGGCGATCAATGTGAAGAAATCAAAATGGTAGACGTCTTACAAAAGTAATTTGTTATTAAAAATCATAACAAATCACTTATTTTATGGAACTTCTTCAGGCGGTTCATTTAATGGTCTATATTTATCTATATACTGATTGATTTCATCGCGTTTAAAAAAAGGTTTTTGATTATTGTAAACAAAGTTATAACAGTCTTCGTACCCTAATTTTTCTCTTGCTTCACCAATATAATATTCATAATAATATCGATCTTTGGAAATAATTGGCGGGTTTAATGTAGCAACATAACTTCCTTTCACCCAATAAAAATTATACCAACAAAACCCTGTGTCTGAACACCCGAAACACACCTTATTTATTTTCGGTCTTGTGTTGAATATTTCTATTGCGTCTTTCCAGGGTTTAATTACGGTATCAAATAATATTTTTTCTCCATAATATCTTACTGGCTCGTCTCCCCAAAACCACATTCCCTTAGAATGGAAATACAGGTAAATTTTATCGGGGTTCTTCACGCTTTCTTCATATAGCGCTTTTAGCCCAGGATATTCGTATAAGTTTTCTTCAGTATGCGTAAAACGTAAGTTTACTAAATGCGGATCAACTATTTTACGAATTTCCATTTCTGCTTCGTGCATAAGCCGCTGATCACCCGAAAGCGCGACAAGTAAATCGGCTTCCTCTAAAATACCGCTGTCTACAATATCTTGCATTTGTGGCAAAACTATATAACGCCATTTCTCTTTTCTTAAATATGCATAATAGATAATTTGTATTTTTTTCGAAAAACCCTCTCTCTGCTTATTACAACCACAGCCTTTTAAATAAGAATAAGCAAGAATGATAATGCTTAATAAAACTAACACCCCTATGCCTATAATAATATTACGTCTCATGTATAATATTATTATAAATTATTCGAACCCATGTGCAGGAAATGCCGATTTAAAATAGTCAATATCGTTCGTAGGATCCATTATATTATATACGTTTTCAGGATGCTTATGCTTTAATTTGATAAATCTGGAAACGTTTGATTGATAATCCGTAACACAAACATTCGAATTCGCCAATATGTCTATTCCAATAATCATGTCCATAGAATGTTTGTAAATTTCTTCGCTATCCATTTCTTCAACGGATTTTGACGCGTTCAATTTATCAATAATTGAGGATAAATATTCCTTATTGTCATCATTGTTATGCACAGCATTATTCAAAATATTCTTTTGAGAACCATACACAATTACACCATTGCTATTGGGATCGCATAGAGTAAGTGCTTTAATATCAAGATTGTTGTTCTTTATTAATTTTTGTATGTTTATGTAAGAATTATAATCATCAGTCTGCACAAACAATACCTTACAATGTGGGCTTTTTTCTAGTAATAGGTTCAAATATATTTCTTCGGATAAAAATTTGCTCTCTTCTCCTAATTTATCCCCTCTTCTTATAAAAATTGTATCATATGCTCCGTCGATTAAATTATACATCTGTTTTGTTTTCGCGATCTCGTGTTTTGTTCTTTCGTTGTAATGATAAAACTCCGCTATAGCATCTTTATATTCCTGAATGGTATAATTACCTAATTTGTCTATGATTATGTTTTCTTCCATGTCGTCTTCTTGATCATAATAATTCAATCTAACATCTTCAAAGTAATCCGTCCATCCATTTTTTGATTTAAATAACCAATTATCGGAATTTATTCGAAAATTTATACGATTGGTCTTGCAAAAAATATAGTGGTTCAATGTAAAAAATAACATCGAATAAAATCCCGCGCGCCTATCTAAAATAGATACTATTGTCGTTTTCGATATGTTTTCAAATGGTTCTGTTTTTTTATATAAAAAAGCCGCGGCAATGATAATAATCATTACCAATGCTATTATTACGAAAGTTTTTTTTAAAGAGATTTTCATTTTATATATACATACATTTTATTCATCAACATCGGTAACACTTTCTTCCTCATCGTCATCATCGTCGTCGTTTAATTTGGCCATATGAATGTGACTATATTTAAAATCCCGCAATTCCTCATCTGCATTGTTGAATTTTAAATGATCATCGTTAAATGTAATAATATATTTGTGTTTTCTATGTCTAATAAACGGGTTTGTCGTTCTCATTTCTCGCTTGTAATATTTCCTTCCAAACTGTTTATTGTATAAGTAAAAGTTCATCATCTTCTCATTAAATTCCTTTTCATAAGCATCTCGTTTTACTAAATCGGTGGAACATGTGTATGAATAGTATAAATGCAAATATGGTCTCATAATATTCACCAATCGATCTTTCGGAAAATCGTCGTCGATATGAAGTTTTCTCGTATATCTATTGACATGTAATATGGTTGTTATTTCGTCATACAGTTCATTGACGCCCGATTTTTCGACATGACGCTTGATCGACTTTTCGCGGATAAGTATCTCGTGCTTTTCGCCGAACAGCTTGAGATTAAAATTCTCCATGAAATAGTAATGAAATAGGATGGGTAGTAAGAAAGTGGATTTCTTTATGAAGAAATACATATTATAGAGCGTCGATTTGTTAAACGGAATATTGTTATACGGGTTTTTACACACCAACGGTTCTGCGAAAAAGTAGCTCGTATTACTCAAAGACGAGTTAATGATATTGATCAAGTCGCTGGTGGAAAATAAATATTTTTTTCCATACTGGACTATCGCGAGCGTTTTGCCGTCCCCCTCGCGTAATGGTGTCATGAACACATCAGTGGAAACTTGAACCGGCGATTTCCTCATCTTATAACGATATGCGTGTTTTACCAATAAAAAATAGATCCTTTGCATCTTACAGAAATGGTTCAAAAACTCTTCCTGTGTCTCTTTGTTTGAAAAAATGTTTTCAAACACTTCCTTCAATAGAGCAAATTTGCTAATAACGCTATATTTATTAGTAATCATATACATGAAAAAGAACTGTTTTACTGTGCCCAATTTTGGAGCATCTCGCGACTTAATCCGCTCTTGGTATATTGACTGCATATATTCGGAACTTTGTTCAAACGTGCCGTCAAGATACATAATAGGCGCATTATTGTTAAATAAATATTGAACGATTTGGTAAAATGTATGCATACTACATTTAATCTACGAAAATAATTTTATATTCTTTGTAATAAAAGATATTTCGTGCACATGATTGCCAATTCTGTAATTTGGTACTTACAAGTGTGACGTATTATGCTTATGTAAATTATTTTTTAGGAGTTAAAATTATTATTCAAATATGATATATGTCTGTCTCCGGGATCTCCCTAACGCCCTCTCAAATCACTGAGATAACTGATTATGTAAACAATTACAGAAGTAAAAACCAGGCGCCTCCCATGTCATGGGACACGGTTATCTATACAACAGCGCAATCTTGGTCTAACAATTTAGTTTCAAAACATGTAATGCAACATAGCAACAATCCTCTCTATGGAGAAAATTTGGCTTATTTTCAAGGTTATGGAATAGAACCAGTTTTACTTATTAAAAAAAGCATCGACGCTTGGTATAATGAAATTGCTAGTTACGATTTTGCAAAACCTGGATTTTCGGCAACTACTGGTCATTTTACATGTTTGGTATGGAAATCAAGCAGTGCTTTCGCTATAGGAATTTCAATAGATCCTATCACAACAGAGGCGTATATTGTGATGAATACTTCACCTCCTGGTAATTATTTGGGGCAATTCCAGCAGAACGTTTTGCCTCTTGTTCCTTCCGTACCTCCTGCAATAGTAATTCCTCCTGTTGTTGCTCCTCCTGTTGCGCCCACCGCCGAACTACATAAAAAGCGAGACATATATAAACTTATGTATGGTATAGCTCAAGCAGTTTACACAAACCAACCAAAGGTAGTGATTATTGGTATCATCAATAATATTATTCAGTTGTTGGATAGTAGCCCTAATTTTTGAGAACCTAATACTATGATTGCTTCTTAAAATGGGCCAAATTTTTATTCTACAAATACTATAAATGAAGAAAAACATAGCGATTATATTTATCTGTCTCTTTATCTTTCTTGTTTTTGTTCTCGCGTATGTTACAAAAAATGGTAAAATTATTCAAGGATTTGAGAACAAACCTTCAGGAATAGAAAAATATATAGGAACCATTTATTATATCAATCTAGATAGCCGACCCGACAGAAATGCCGAATTCTTAGAAGAAATCTCAAAGATTAATTTCCCTGAACAAAACATTGTTCGTATTCCGGGCGTATATAAAGAAAAAAAGGGCGGTTTAGGATGTTCATTGTCGCACATAAAGGCACTGAAAAGTTTCATTCAATCCGATGATAACTATTGTATGATTTTTGAAGACGATTTTATATTCAATGAAGATACGTTAGACCGCCTTCCCAAAATGTTCTCCAATTTATTCGAAGGAGGCATACAATTTGATATTTGCATGTTGTCTGGTCTCATATTAAAGAGTAAGCCTACCGAATATAATTTTTTAAACAAAGTTATCGACGGGCAAACCGCCTCTGGGTATATTGTATCGAAAGCCTTTGCTCCAGTGCTGTTAGAAAATTTTATAGAAAGCGCCGAGTTACTTGAAAAAGATTATTCAAAATATAACGTCTATGCATTGGATCAATATTGGAAAAAATTACAGCCCGCTAACAATTGGTATATTTTTAACCCCAAACTAGGAATACAGCGCGCGTCGTTTTCGAACATCGAGGGCAAAACAGTAAATTACGAGAATTTCACATGGAAGACATTAGTCGAATAATTTGTTACTACTTAAGCAACAAATTATTTTTCGCTTTGTATAGGGATTGAACCTATGACCTTGCGGTTAACAGCCGCATGCTCTACCGACTGAGCTAACAAAGCAATGGGTGTGAATTTTCATTCACACATACTATAGTTGTATTTTCTTTTTATATCGGTTTTTTGTAAATTGTATTAATCCACCGGTAAAACTTCCTGTTCTTGCTCTTGCTCCTTGGCCTTGCGAACGTTTTGAAGCAACATCTCGTTATGTAAATTCGTGCTCTCTACATCAGCCACTTCGCGCTCCTCAAAATTCACAGTCTCCTTGACCCCGATCAAATTGCCTTGCTCGTCCATAGTCTGGGTAAGAACGTTACCGGACTTCGTGGCCAATTTGATGTTCTCCTCGATCGCCTTCTTCTTGGCATCCTTGACGCGCTTCTCAAACTCCTGCTTCGCCTTCTCCTCATTCGCGAGCTTAGCCTTATGCAGCTCATTGAGATTTTCCTCCAAATACTCCATGCGACCAGTCTTATACGCATCGGGGTCCCATGGGATCCACATACCAACCGGACCCACATAGATGTCATGATTGGGATCATACTCGCGCAACTTCTTGCACTTCATCTCCGCCTCCTCCTGTGTGGGGAACACACCGCGCACTTTGAGGCCGCGTACTGAAGTTTGGAATGCATGTTCGCGGTTAAATTTCTCGGTCAATTTATCTTCGTGCTTATCCAAAAAGTTCTTGAAGTCATCATCTACAGAGTTCTCCTTTAATTTAGCACTTTCTTCTTGCTTGAACTCCTCAAAGCTCTTTAACACTTCCTCTACGTTTAGATTAAACTTGAATGAAAGGAACTGCAAAAAATCGGAGAACTTTTCCATAGATTTAGTAAAATCCCATTGTTGCAGAAACTGATCGAACAGATACACTTCACGCTTCTTTAGTATTTTTTCGGGAGAAACGAATGACATACATACAAACTTTTGGCCAGAAATTGGTTGATCCTCGTCACAGAGATCAATATATTTAGGATTTGGTTGTCCGTTCTCCAAAGTTTTCTTCTCAAAATCCGACATATTATATATTAGTGAACGGCAACAATATTTAAGTGATTTAGCAATAAAATAATAATTGCCGTTCCCTTATTTTTTTTTGTTTTCATAATATATATCTCAAAATGAGCAGCATGGTCAACTTTTCCGAACTTGTCAAGCGCATCATCAAGTACTTGGTGCTTGGTATCGTCATCGCCCTCGTTGCCGTTGTCATCCCCAAGAAGTCCCTTAACCTTGAGGAGGTGATCATCTTGGCCCTTTCCGCCGCGGCCACCTTTAGCATCCTTGATGTGTTCGTCCCCTCGATCGGTGAATCTGCCCGCGCCGGTGCTGGCTTTGGTTTAGGCGCCAATTTGATTGGTGGTCTCCGAATGGCTTAAGCCCAAACAATAACATCTTACTAGTTTTATAAAATAAAATGTGTTTATTTTATATAATGGCAAACAAAAAGGTTACCTGCAAGAAGCGTTCCCCCAGCAAATGCGCACATGCCCCCAAAAGTTGCAAAACCGCGTCCGGTCGTAAGAGAACATATTGCCGCTCTCGTCGCAATAAGACGCACAAGCGCCGTTAAATAACATCTTACTAGTTGATGAGATGTTATTTTGATTTTGTTCTCAAATGTGAGGGGGAAAATCTTATACGGTGGGGAAAAATTCCCAATCCAAGTCCTGGCATACTTTCTTCCATATCATATCCTGCTCCAACTGTTTTTCGCGATCCTTCATCATCGGAATATACGGCAAATACTGGGTTTGATCCAGTAGCACACATAATTGAAAGAGCGTATACGTATAATTAAAGAAATTCGTACGATTGGCAGGACAATGCATCGCCCATGGTTTTTGGATCTCAATAAAGAGAACACATAAGGTCTCATGTAATTCTTCATTCATAATTGGCGGTTTAATGCCAAATATCGAGTTGATATATTGAATATGTTCGAAATACTTATTAAATCCGAGCTTTCGTAAAATATCACGCATCTTATCATAATTGATCAATGTCATATCCTTGATGCGTTCTTTCTTGATACGATTACGGATAGCCTCGATAACCTCCTCCGGAATTTGCGTCGTCTCTTTGGCCTGGAATTGCGACAATATCTCTTTGAAATGGTTAAGACGTATATATGCGGTATAGGATACTTCATTAGGTGGTTCTTTATTGGTGGGCTTCGAACTATCCACGATATAAGTTACGAATTTACCGCAATTTTGATTATTACAGATCAAAACCCCTTCTTCGTCTTGCGGAATAAGTTCTCCATTGTTACAGATTTCACAGACGTCTGAGGCGACAATAAAATCTTGTACATTCAACACGTCGTTATTGACGTTTCTCCAATAGTTTTGGTAGGATCGTTTGGATTGGTTATATTTATCACTTTGTAGATCCGAAGAGGATGGCGTCTTTCCCTTGATTTTAAAGAAGGAATTGAGAACAACCACATTTTGGTTATTCCCACCTGTATTGATCTTCTTTTTCTCTTCGAAATAGTCAAATACATATTTGGAGTTCTCCAATAGATAGCGTTTCTTTTGTTGTTTCAATTCCTTGATCTGTTTATTAATGAAAGTCACGCGATCCTTGATTTCCATATAGGCGTCTATTTCATGCTCTTTCAAGGACGAGACCTTGGATTTTAAGATCTCTTTTTCTTCGATTAATTTGGGTATTGTGGTAGTTTCGTTTTCATGAAATAAATTCAGCATTTCTGTGTGTTTTTCGTCTATTGTGTTCATTTGTTTGGGTACCTTTTTTTGTTTTTGGTTCATGTATATTTTTAATATAAATGAAGCGGTTTTTTTAATCTCTTTCGAAGAATAAATACTTTTATGCTTTTAATTTACGTGATTGTTTCTTATTGTGTTTGGATCTCTTCTTTGTTCTTCCTCCGCGTAACGCTTGTTCATTGATTATGGCAAATGTATTGGGTCCAGTTTTATCAAAATACCCTGCAATCGCGGTTGGATGTTTTCCGCTTATTGCGCGAAAAAGTATATATCCAGCACGAACACCAGATGGACGATCTCCCATAGCTCCAATTCTATAAGAAGATACGATGGCGTCGCTTCCCGTTCCTGTATATGCTCCGTTTTTTGCCGAACTATTTATTTCCTGATAAAGATCACCCACGCTTTTAAGAGAACCCACGGAAACCAATTCCGAAAATATGGCTTTATTTTTCAACATGTCCCAAAATACGGCGGGAGAGGGCAATGCACCAACGATTCTTGTTTTCCATATAAGCAATACCTTATTGATAACCGATTTAAATGTATTATTCGCAGAAAGAACCGTAATATTTTTAGTCGACGTCATGTCAATTTCCGTCTCAACATGCGGTAAAATAAATTCATTGAAGTTTGCGTAATACATAACTTTTAATATTTTATCACTTCCGTATAGAGACTGCCCAATATAAGAATTGCGCTCATCCTCTGTTGAAATCATAAATTTCATATGATATTTTTCTCTTCTCGTGTTTTCTCCTATGCCTGAACAACTACCAAAGCTTCCCATGGGATCAACAATGGAGCTATTTGGGCAATAAATTTGTTTATCTGTTATGCCCATTGATCTAAAAGCTTCTTGAGGGGCGGCATTATCAATAACTCGTAAAACATTTTTTACTTTAGTAGTACTGATTTTTGCTGCAATCGCTCTTTGGTCTATTGCTTTAGTTCGATCAATCCCATTGACGTAGGCGCGAAACGCATTAAGAAGGTTACTATCTGCGCTGCCTATGTTCTTATTATTTGATATATGTTGTAATATTTGTTGCTGTGCGTTTAATAAAGCGTTTGTTCCAGTTCCAACACCAACATAAGTTTTAACGCAAAAAGCAACTGTGGCCGCTATTTTTTGCACATTAGCCACCTGTAATTGATTTAATGATCCCTCTGGAACAGATCTTGATAATCTTTCCTCTCTATCGTCTAAGAAAACGTTTATAGTTTCGTATAAAGAAGTAATAATAAAATCAGACAACGCATGATAATATCGCGTTAATTCTGAAGCTTTATTTCGGGTGCTCGCGCGATTATATTTGTCTCTATTTGTTGTTAAGACCGCGTGCTTTGGACCAACGCGCCCTTTTAGTTGTTTAATTAACTTGTCCAATTTAACTTCATCTGGATCCCTGGATTCGTCAAAGGACGATAATTCGGTTTTATATGAAGTCGCCTTTGTGAAAAACTCCTCAGGATCGCGCAACGGCGTTCCGTCAGTGATATAGTTAAACAATTCGCCACATTCTTCTTTTATTTTATCTCGAAATGCAGAAAGCAATTCGATTGTAACTGGTGCTCCTCCGTTCATTTCCATTTCATGTTCAACTTCTTCCATCTCCTGTTCCGCGTTTCCACTATTTTGAAGTAAAGATAATACTTCATAAATTTTTTCATCATTATCAAAGTAAGATGGATCAAAAACATAGATAGCCATTGCATCTTCTATAAAAGAATTATTAAACGTGGTGAATGGATGTACCTCACTGTTTTCGAAAAACAAGTATAACTTTTTCATGAATTCAAAATAGGCTTTCATTTCAGGGGCGTTTTGCGCGGCATCTGTAATTGCCGCATCAAATCCTGTTTTCACACATTGATATAAAGATTTATCATAAGTTTTCGCATAAACAATGTCTTTTTGTTTTATTCTGAGAGGAATTTTTGTCGAAACGGGTCTATTAAATTTACCAGAAAGACGATTGCCAGTTTTTAAAACAGAACGATCGTCATTGGCTCGTTGAACTTTACCTCCTAGCATGAGTTCTTCTGTTATTTCTCCTTCCGACGCAACTGAATTAAAAAATCCCATAACAAATAATTTACTTTCGCATATAAGCGCCTTCGTATTTTGTATCAATTTTACAGACGACCGTGTATTCGATCTACCACTAAAATGAATTTCTAAATGAGGAAGTTGGTAAGCGATCGATCTTATGTTATTATAAGTTTCCGCATCGCCACATTCTAAATATTTGTTTAATTGTTCATCCAATATATATTCATCGGGATTTCCTCCCGTCATCATCGCCGTTGCTATTTTATCGATGTCACTTCCTATTCTCGATAACCGATCCAACATATTTACCGTATTGAAATCATGAATGAAATCGTGACCAAATATATTTTCTCCCATAAACAATACATCTTCATTGGTGGGAAACACTATTTTTGTTCCGTCAAACGCCATTATATATTATTCCTACATTTTTATTATCGTAAAACTCGGGTTTTCGCAATATTTAACCAATATATAGGAAATGGAAACAGCATCTATGTCGATCAATCTCCCATCTAACATTCAAATGAATAAAAAACAATTTCAAAAGATGCTCTTTATTATGAATGCTTTGGGTGATGGATGGTCAATCAAGAAATCACAAGACACGTATATTTTTACGAAAAAACACGAAAATCGCCGCGAAATATTCCAAGAGAACTATTTAGAAAATTTTGTTATTCAGAATGCCACAACCACGGATATTCTGTCCGAACCGTGATTATTTTTGTAATATACAAAACACCACATCAGTTTAGCTGTGAAAATCCATCGACGTTAATTATTTTATTGGTATAATTAACATCTGCGCATCCGCTATTAATTTTTTAATTTAGCAATTTACCCAGAATTATTTTCTTCCGGAAGTATATAACCATAAAATGGGAGGAGCTCTTATGCAACTTGTCGCCTATGGCGCCCAAGACGTTTTCCTTACGGGAACCCCTGAGATCACCTTCTGGAAGGTGTCGTACCGCCGCCACACCAACTTCGCCACGGAGAGCATCGAGCAGACCTTCTCCGGCCAGGCTGACTTCGGCCGCCGCGTGACCTGCACGATCAGCCGCAACGGCGATCTTGCCTACCGCACGTACCTCCAGCTCACCCTTCCTGAGATCAACCAGAACATGGCTGTCTCCTCTGCCGCTGGCGTCTATGCCCGCTGGTTGGACTTCATCGGCGAGCAGATCATCGCCCAGGTTGAGGTTGAGATTGGTGGCCAGCGCATTGACCGCCAATACGGTGATTGGCTCCACATCTGGAACCAGCTTACGCTCTCCTCCGAGCAACAGCGTGGTTACTTCAAGATGATTGGCAACACGACCAGCCTCACCTACATCACGGACCCCGCCTTCGCTGAGATCTCCGGCCCTTGCGCCGCCGCCGGTGGCCCCGCCCAGGTGTGCGCCCCCCGCAAGGCTCTCCCTGAGACCACCCTCTACATCCCCCTTCAGTTCTGGTTCAACCGCAACCCCGGTCTTGCCCTTCCCCTCATTGCTCTCCAGTACCACGAGGTGAAGATCAACATCGACTTCCGCCCCATTGGTGAGTGCCTCTGGGCCGTCCAGACCCTCGAGGCTGGTGCCACCGGCACCCAGTCTGTGTCTGCCGCCTACCAGCAGTCCCTTGTTGCCGCGTCCCTCTACGTCGACTACATCTTCCTCGACACGGATGAGCGCCGCAAGATGGCCCAGAACCCCCACGAGTACCTCATTGAGCAGCTCCAGTTCACGGGTGACGAGTCTGTCGGCTCCTCCTCCAACAAGATCAAGCTCAACTTCAACCACCCCGTGAAGGAGCTTATCTGGGTTGTCCAGCCTGATGCCAACGTTGACTACTGCGCGTCCCTCGATGCCGGCTCGGTCCTCTTCCGCACCCTCGGTGCCCAGCCCTTCAACTACACGGATGCTCTTGATGCCCTCCCCAACGCCATCCACGCCTTCGGTGGTCCTCTCGAGACTGGCGGCTCCACTGGCAACGAGTTCATCAACGCCTCCGGCCTCTTCCAGATGGCTGGCGCCGCCAACGTGAACGTCACTGGTCAGTGGAACGACGGCACGGCCAACCTTGCCCCCTTTTCCGCCAGCACCGGCTCTGCCTCGGGTGTTTCGGATGCCGGCACCTTCGTGCTCGCTGAGACCGCCCTCGACATGCACTGCTGGGGTGAGAACCCCGTCGTCACGGCCAAGCTCCAGCTTAACGGCCAGGACCGCTTCTCTGAGCGTGAGGGATCCTACTTCGACGTTGTCCAGCCCTTCCAGCACCACACCCGTGCCCCCGATACGGGCATCAACGTGTACTCCTTCGCCCTCCGCCCTGAGGAGCACCAGCCCTCTGGCTCGTGCAACTTCTCGCGCATTGACAACGCCGTGCTCCAGCTCGTCCTTTCGTCGGGCGCCGTTGCCGGCACTGCCACTGCCAAGGTCCGTGTGTACGCCGTGAACTACAACGTCCTCCGTGTCATGTCTGGCATGGCTGGTGTCGCCTACTCCAACTAAACGTACTGCATTTATGCAGTTGCGTATTATTTTATTTTGACACTTGAATAAATATAAAAATTCATTTATATTTATACGCGATCTCGAAAAATTGATACCCTTGTTCCATCATTATTTATGCTAATCAAAAATCATGCAACTGTCCGATCTTAAGAATGGACAACGATATACGTTTTATTACAAAACCAAATATGGCGAGAAGATTTTTCGCGCCAATTTCCTAACCGTTTTTCACTATAAACAGTACACAACATTGATAGTGAATAAATACGAAAGCGAATTCGTTGACATAAAGGAAGACCATGTCTGGTATATGGATCCGAAGTACGTCTATAAAATAGAAACATTGGCAGACGTCTTTGATGGAAAAACAAAACTACCAGATGACGTACTCCATGTTATTGATAATTTCTATTAACGCTTACTTTGCGTTTTATTTTTTCGTTCTTCTGGCTTTCCATAATATCCATGTTTATGCGGTTCGACGTCTTTTCTGGCCCTTCCCAATGCCGCAATAGCGGGATCATCACGCTCGATCTCTACAGGTCGATTTCGCATCGTTCTGGATAATAACGCCACCACAGAAGGTCTACGTAAATTTCTTATGCTTCTATCCCCATTATATCTCATCCATTGTGTGCTTAAAGTTTCATTCGCTCTTTCTAAAAACCCCTTTCCCTTCCCGGACATTTTTTTCATGGTGCGGCGCTTTGAGACGCGGCTCGATCGATGGCGGCGATTTGTTTTTTGCATATATACATTAATAATATAAATTTATAGATGCAAATCCATCATATACCGTATAACTAAAGTAAAAAGTATGGTATGAACAACAAACCCTAACATAGTAGGGCATCCATTTCCTGTCGCGGTTTGTCCAATGACACGCGATAAAAGCGAATTTACTAGGCTAAATGTCCAGTGATTAAAAAATACTATCAAAACAAGCGTAGTATAGAGAGTAAATCTCCATTTATCGGAAGACGCGAGAGACATTATATACTATCAAAACAAAAAATCCACGATTACCGGATAATGATCCGAATTCAGTGTTCCGCAAAATTCGGGATATTGTGAATAAATCGCAGCGCCCGTTACCTTTTCCAATAGTTTGTCAGAAACGAGAACATGATCGATCATGGAAAACTCCGTAGGAACGGACGCGCAATCCCCGTTTTTATCCCACCAATCGGTGGCGCGTTTTGATTGAGCTATTTTTTCGGCGACATTCGTTAATGCATAGGATCCGGCATGTTCTCCAAAGTCTCCTTTTACGATTTCGAGAACCTTGGAAATTGGTTTGTTATTATTTACATCAAGGACTTCGCCATCAAAATCGTTGAAATCACCCATAACAATGATTTCATATCCCTTGGCTACATATCCGTGAATTGCATTTTGGAGAACCTGAGCTTGTGCCTCACGTTGCGCACACCGCGCCGGATCTGTGGGAAATGCGACTAAATGAGCTCCCACCAAAACCAGATTTATACCTTGGATCGTAAATTCGCTGATATAATGTTTACTTACACCACTATCTTCTGTGGCTCCTGTATATCCACAAGTGGATCCTGGTATAGGATATTTGACGCGCTCTTCGGTTCTATACATAGTTGTTGGACCAATGCGGGTAAGCATACCAGCATTTTGACCAGTGGATGTATCTTTTCCTTTAATCACGTAAGGAGTATAATCCGTTTTCGCCAACATCGATAATTCATCGCATCCTTCGACTTCACATAGATTGATAATGTCCGGATTGAGTTCTCGAATTATAGTAGAAACTTGTTCCAAATGTTCCTGGGCGATCGTCGCGTTTTTCCATGCGCAACCATTTCCAGGGCAATCCGATGCCGCATAATAATCGACAAATAACCATTCGACATTATATTGAACAAGCCTTAATTTCGATTTATCGGGGCGAGTATCCTTAATTGGAGAACCCACTGGACAAAAGGTTTCGCCTCGTGTCAAACACGGAAGAACGGCCAATACAAACCACGCGAATAACATATGTATATATTATATACACATGTTATTTATATAAATGGCCAACCCATACTGCTTCTTTAAAGCCCGTTTTGGCACCGTTTACAAGTTCATTGACGTCTTCATCATCAACGTGTTCATAGCATGAATAAATGCATCCAACAATTAGGCCTTCAAACCATCCAATCAACCACGCAAACTCTTCCTCAGCTATTTCGCAGCAATTACAATTACGTTTCTTCATTTATAGTAACACAATATTATACGTTTTACAAATAAAATAATATAAAAATCTATGGGCAATATTTATAATATGGAACAATATCCCGTTTTTGATCCCGAATATATCAAAGAAGTTTCGACGGAAAATACGCGTTTTTTTAAACAGCATCTGGCGTTTACGAACGCAGTTGTAAACACAGCGCAGTTACAATCTGAGAATTCATCTGAAATCCCGCTCACCTTTTATCCTATCGCGAAAAATATTCGCACAGTGACTTCATTCATGGCAAACTACGTAATGAGTGGGCGAGAAAGCGTTATGAATAATATGGCAAGAAAGGGCGAAATCAATCACTGGAAAAAGCACAATGATATGGAATGGTATCCATGGTTATGGGCACGAGGAAGAATGGACAAGGAAGACTATACGAACCAAGAGGGTTGGAACTACTATTTTGATAGCTTTGGATCAACACATAAAGATTTACCTATTTCAAAAAACCCCATACAACCACCCGGCGAAATCATCGTATTTTTTATCTATCTTTCTTGTTGTAAATATGCGTTTCGTTTAAGCGCGCATTTTCAAGATATGATGGCAAAATACAAAGCCGAAATGGAATGGCCCGAAAACGGAAAAGTGCTCGCTGTACAAATACGTAGAGGAGACACAGTGAGAAAAGACGGCTCTATGCCTGGGCGTGCTTATTTCGATTTAAATGATTATATTGAAAAAATGGATGTCATGATCGCGGAAAATGGCTTCGAATATATTTATATTTCGACCGATAGTAACGAGGAAATGGGCGAAATACAGAAACTACGTCCCGAATGGAAACTATTACAGTTGCCCATTGATCGCTGCCAATTTTTTAGAATGGACGAAGCACACGAACTCTATGGAAAACATGTAGATCTGGAAGTATTCTGCGCAATGCATCCAGATCGAATACCATTTACAATGGATAGCGGAATGGCTGATTTATATTTTATTAGCCAATGCCAAGGATATATTTCTACGATTTCTATTTCGGAATTCTCGATGTGTGGTTGGTATTTACAGATAGCAGAACAAGAGAAATTAACACCTTATATTAATATGACAGGAGAAGAAATAAATGTACGGAAGAAATTGTTATTATTGTGATTTCTTTTCCCAGGGGTTGAACCAATCCAAAAACTCACGTACTAACCAAAAAAAATTATTGAAAATGAGCTCAAAAATATTGTCATTTGAAAGATCGTTCGTAAAACTGTTCGTCAAACGCGTCAACCCGTTTACACCATAATCGCCATCCGTTTCGGGCGGTTCATCATCCACATCAATTGTGTTATCGTATTCCCACATCAAGTTCTCGTTATGAAGCATTTATCGAATATAAAATCATACGAAATGCGTTTATATGATTTTATATTATAAATTAAAAAGAGCATAAAAAATATTTGCCAGATCTTCTATTCCGATGTCATTGTATTGCGTAAATAATCTACAAACACAAAATGATTTACTCATGAAAAATCTGATGGAGTTTTACAACAATCGCGAGAACCTCAATAAAATGATGCGTATTATCAATGGCGAATCCAAGATTTCGTTACGTATTGTCGATTGGTTCGTCACTAATTTTGCTAAGAAGAACTATACGATTTATGATATGCCCGTTCGCGCAGGATCGGCGGACACCACTCGGTTTAAGGTATATAATGATTATAAGCTGAAGCTGAAGGCGTATAGTAAGAAGCGTTTCGATCCGTTCTGTCGTTGGGATCGTATTACTATTCCCTATGATAATGAGAACTTTATGGAGACGACCATCGGGCAATTGAACTTTTTCAAGTGGGCGATCGAGAACAAAATTGTGGACTTCATTGAACAGAATTATCAAGATATTGAGAACGACATGAACCATAGAAATAGTACGTCGAAAAACAAGGATAGCTTGGAGAACTTGTCCGATGTCGGCGATAATAGTAAGACGCGAAAGAAGCGCGAAGAGCTATCTGTATCCGCTTGTAAGTGCATTAAGAAGGAGACAGTGAAGATTGTAGTGAAATTTAATTAATACGGTAAAAAATTGATCTTTTAAAAGGCATTTTAACTAATTTCAACCAATCAATGAGTTAAAATGTATAAACTACTAGCAAGACGTAAGCTTCTTGGCCTAGAACCGCTATATCCGGAGAATTTTGAAGACAATAACAATGGATCGACGAAGCGCGTTGATACACAGGGAAGGCTGCGTCTTTCCGTCTCTAAAAACACTTCTCTTCAAACGACCATCGGATATGCGGGAGAAACAGCTGCGCAGGAACTCCTTAATGGTTGTCCACGTTGTGACGGAGAATTGTATAACGAAAACGATGACGACCCCAATCACAAAGGAAGTGATTTGGCGTGCAGAAACTGCAAGACAAAAATCCAAGTAAAGACATATGGCCCTAAAAACCATAGTCAGTTTCGGAGCGACAACACATTAAAGCAGGCGGGGAAAAAGAGAATAGTGTTGGAAACCATGAACAACAACAAGTTGCATTATATGGTCTTGCTTTACAACAACAAAAAAGAGGTTGTTCGTTCCATTTTGACCTTGAATGCCGTGAAACCATCTGACATTGTTCGCACCTATGGAATTGGCGAGAAGAAGGTGAGCATTAAGTTCGATAAGTGCTATGATGTAACATATGACTAATGTAAATTTTGTTGTCCGTGTATATTTGTTTTTTATTGATTATAATATATAGATGGCAAAGACTAGACGACATATAAAAAACAAAAGAAAAACAAGAAAGTGCAAAGGAGGAGATCTAGGAGAAAATATAAAAAGAGGTTTCACATCCGATAGAGAACTAAGTCCAAATTATCACGAAACTAGTATTAAATTAGACCAAAAAAATTATACAGTTCGTTATATTGTGCCTGATCATCTTTTCTTTAAAACAACAAATCAAGTATTCAAAGTACCAGAATTTAATGTAAAAATAGCAAATAAAATAACACCTTCATGCCAAATCAAAATACCTGACAGTAAAGACGGAATAAATGTTGTATATATTGTTAAAATTCAAAAGACAACTAATAAAAATGCTTACGCATGGTACGCAATAGTTTCAGGCGCTGGTGAAATGTTGAAATCAGGTAAAATAATCCAATATATTTTCTACTCGATCGACGCAAAAAAACTGAAACTTAGTAATGATAACAGCACGATAATTTTGGATAACGCAAGTAGTTACGAGAGAAAAGACCAAGATAAAAGATGTATAGTGACATTAAAACCAGATTGTTGTAAAATAGTTCCTGAAAATAGCCTTCATTTCAAAGTTTTATACCAATTTTATATGCAACAGGAAGTTGAAACTGGGGTCAAAGAAATCGCCGCGGAAGAGGTTGGGTTCGAGGCGGGCGAGGAAGCCACCGACGCATTATATGATATTTTCTAAACTAGTGATTTTTATTCGTTATTCAATTCTGTTCCGATTTCTCTGAAATACTCAATAAAATTGTCTTCTGGCCAAGTTACGTTGACGTTAATCAGAAAATCGTCCATATGATGAACAACCAAATCTTCGCTCTCTGTATAAGTGTCGATTTGTTTCAGAAGTTTTTTTGCATTCGCTTTTTCTTCTTTATTTTCACTTTCCTTCAACATATTCAATCTGGTCTTAGAATAAACGCCCCAATTCAATATTCCGAACGTAATATTATAATCCTTATATGTTTTTGAAAGATGTTCCTTTATCTTTTTACACTTAACTATAGTTGCTGGTTTCTTTTCCGTATCTAAAACAATATTTCCTTTTAACTCATAGTAATATAGTTTTTTTTCCTCACTATTTCTATATAGTATATCAATATCCGATTTTGCATTTTCTGGGTTACATATTACTTGAACGCCACACGTCAATAGCTCAAGGTTTGGATTTGTTTTGATTAATTCTTTTGCGATAAATTCGCCAAAGTGGCCGAATTTAATACACACAGACTGCTCGCTTGTTATTGGCCCCCAAAGGAGATGTTTCAAGCTGCCGTATTGTGTACGAACATCTTGCTTAATGTTGTCTTTTACCCATTTTTTTCCTTTTTCTTTTATAGAAACGATCGGATCACTCATTATTTTGCACATTCATTTTTACAGAAAGGCCCCTTTCAATTTTTCATTGTAACTTCGTGATCACAATATTGACACACAACTGCATTTATCGTAACGCGTTATTTAGAATAAAATAACACGTTAAATTATACAATGCCCAGAAGACATTGTGATTGCGACAAATGCCGCAATTATAGCGATTGTTCCAGCGATAGCTATTCCAGCGACGATAGTTCATTTTACAGAAAACGTAAAACTTCGAAATCTCACAAAAAAAACGAGATTGTACGGTGCGATAAATGCAAATTTGACAGTGATGAAGAAGAAAAGTCACCTACGGTGCATTGCGATCGCTGCAGTAAAAAACACAAAAAAGAAAAAAAACCAAGGTGTTGCAAAGAGGACCACAAGCCAAAATGTTGCAAAGACGGGAAATATTTTTTTATAACACTTAACTAAATTACAATACTGGTTTTAATCACTGCATGTGTGATCACAAATCATATTTTTTTTATAATATATCTTATTAGCATAAGATATATAATCTCGATTATATGCCCAAAAACAATGATTATTGCTCTGACGACGAAACTTCGTATCAATGCGAAAGAAATAAGAGAGGTTGCGAAAACACCAGACGCACTCGATGCCGTTCAAATTCTCCTATTAAAAAAAGAAAGGAATGCAGAGATGGAAAAGATGGCAAAAACGGCAAAAACGGGTTAGATGGTAAAGACGGCAAGGACGGTGACAACGGAAATCCCGGAAAAGCAGGTCGCGATGGCAAAGACGGTCGCGATGGCAAAGATGGTGAAAACGGAAAAGACGGAGAAGATGGGCGCGACGGGCGGGATGGTAAAGACGGAAAAGATGGCAAAGATGGCGAAGACGGTCAAGACGGCGAAGATGGCCGCGACGGAAGAAACGGAAAAGACGGTGAGGACGGCCGTGATGGAAAAAATGGTAAAGACGGAAAAGACGGATGTGACGGCGAAGATGGCGAAGACGGGTGTGATGGTGAAGATGGTAAAGACGGAAAGGATGGTTGCGATGGCCCTACCGGGCCTCCTGGACCATGGGGCCCTCGTGGTCATCAAGGAGAAAAGGGTTGTCCCGGCGAACGGGGGCCACGCGGTCATCCGGGTGAAAAGGGGTGCCCTGGCGAGAAGGGTGAACGAGGACCTAAAGGAGACAAAGGTGACACCGGAGCCAATGGTGACGCCGGCCCTGCCGGTCCCAAAGGAGACACCGGAGCTACCGGAGCTGCCGGAGCCAATGGTGACGCCGGCCCTGCCGGTCCCAAAGGAGACACTGGAGCTACCGGAGCTGCCGGAGCCAATGGTGACGCCGGCCCTGCCGGTCCCAAAGGAGACACTGGAGCTAACGGAGCTACAGGCCCTTCCGGTCCCAAAGGAGACACTGGCGATATTGGACCACCCGGTCCAGCAGGACAAAACGCCGCTGTTTCTTCCATATTTGTATGGAGTGATCTTTCGCAAAACCACACCAGTACTACTAATTTTAACTTTGTCTATTTTGAAAACTCACCCAGTGGACCACCTGGGTCGGGATGGACTACAGTCACGGATCCTAGTTTTTCTTACCCCACTGGGTTTGTTGTCCCCACAAGCGGATTTTATTTATTAACATATAAACTCGATGTTCGATCTGGGGGAAATTTGGTTCCTGGCGCAAATACAGATTGTGCGTCAGTATTAACAAAAAATGGAACGGCAATCACTGGATCATCTACTCTCGTTGAAGCGCCCGAAACTAATCATATATACACCATATCAAACACTGTGTTGGCTGATTTGTCTGCAAATGATGTAATCTCACTTTTGTTTTGGTCCGGTGATATAGGATCGCATATTGGCGATCCTTCGTATTTGACTGGAAAATTACCCAGCGGACTTGTTCCAAAAGAGGCGACTGCGTCTATCGTTTTTACAAGAATTACAAGTTAATCGGAACCGTCATGTAAACTAGGATTATAAAACTGCTCAAGCGTATTCAGAACACGTTCGCAAATCGTCAAATTGTCAGGAAGCGTCAACGGCTGAACCCCATTGATAAAATCCGAGATCTGTCGCATCCATAGGTTACCCTTATCCTTTTTATCATTCGGGTCATAAGTGACATCGTCGTTTGTCTTAATATGTAAAACTTGGGTTGCTGTGTTTCTATTGAGCCACTCTTCATGGTAAGATTGGCACTTTTTCAGGTAGTCCAGCGCAACCGTTTCCTCGCCCTCACGCGCGCGCTTTGTGATACGCTGGCGACAGACCTCTGCATCTGCGTCGATATACACCACACCTTCTAGTGGGAACTCATCAATGAATTCACCATAGAACCGCTTATAAATCTGATGACTGACTTCGTCAATCAGTCCGTCATCATATAGCATCTTTGCGAAAATATTTTTATCTGCGTCTAATGAACGCTCACAAATGATGGTTTTACAATTGGGGTTCTCCTTGATGATTTTTCTCAACATCGAAAGTCGGGTCGAATACGCCATGACTTGAAACGTAAACGCGTATTTGGCTGGATCTGCATAGAATTTCGCAAGAATGGTTTCTCCGTTTTTATCTTGAATGGTTTGCCAAACATCGACAGGTTCTCGGATGAAAATCACATCGGGGTTTTCGGCGAATAATTTTTGTAAGTTCTCGATAATGGTGGTCTTACCAGCACCAATATTGCCTTCTACGGAAAAGATCTTGGGGGTCATTATTGTATGATCGAATTTGCCTATTTTGAATTTAAAAGTTCTCATGTCAATTTTTTCGCGAAAAGGAGGGGGTCGCAGGGGAACCTTGGTTCCCTGCCAAAAAATTGAAACCTTTCTGCCTGTTTTTATTTTACCCAAAATTCACAGACATGGCAGCTCTCGTTCAAGCTCTTGACAACTTTACCCCCGTTCGCCTCGGCGAAAATGGACACGCCGAATTCGACTGGTCCAATGATCTTCAGGAGAAGATCGTTCAGTTCGACTTCCAATGTGTTCGCACCACCGCCGACGGAATTTCCGCGCTAGCCGGAATTCTCGACAACCTTTTACAGAGGCTTTCTGTAAAGACGGCCACAGATGCCGAAGAGAAAAAGCGCAAGGATTTGCTCACTGTCCTATACAAGCTCATCGGTAAGACCCGCGACATCGAGGGCGGAAAGGGCGAATACGCCATCTCCTACATGATGGTATGGACATGGTACAAGCACTTTCCTGGTCTCGCTGCGATTGCGATTGCGCTTTTCGTCTTCCCACCGAAGCGTCTCACCGCAATCATTTCCGAGAACGTCTACCGTAACTACTGTGCGTGGAATGATTGCTTTACTAAGGACGATCAAATCCCCTACGGATCCTGGAAGGACATCAAGCACTTCTGCAAGTACGTTCTTGACCAAAGCAATGATCAGAACCATCCGCTGATTGAGCAGTGTGTTTGCTTCATGAATGCACAGATCAGCGCGGATCGCGAGCTCTATGGATCGGCGGACCCGGAGAAGAAGGATCTCACTGTGTCTCTCGCTGCCAAGTGGGTTCCTCGCGCTGGTAAGCCGGGACGCGGATCCACGTTCAACTGGCTCAACAAGAAGCTCGCGCTTGGGTTTTATCCGGAGTACATCGCCAGCGCCGTTGCAAACGGAGGCGCCAAGACCCGCTCCGCTGCCGAGAAGAAGTGTCTCACCCAATACCGCATTCTGGTTTCCACGCTGAACCGTCACCTCGACACAGTTCAGATCAAGCAGGCTGCAAAGCGCTGGGCTGAGATCGACCATTCGAAGACGACTTCGATTACCATGGCGAAGAACCGTCGCGCGTTCATGAACCTCCCACGGACGAAGAACGGCGATGAGGTGCGTAGCGACGATCCCGATCGCGTCGAGTGCGCCGAGAACCTCAAGGCATACTTGGAGAAGTTGAAGTCCACCGGCAAGGAGGTGAAGGGTAAGAACGTCGGACTGGAGAAGTTTACTGCGGAGGCCCTCAGTCTCCGCTCTCGCGGAACTCAAGAAGAGAAGGATATCCTCAACTCTCAGTGGCGCGACAACTGCAACAAGAAGAATGCGGATGGGCTGGGACCCATGATTGCCATGGTCGACATGTCCGGCTCTATGGACGGCGATCCAATGAACGCTGCCGTTGCGTTGGGATGTCGCGTTGCTGAGAAGTCTATTCTTGGAAAGCGCGTTCTCACTTTCTCCTCGCAGCCGGAGTGGATCAATCTGGAGGGCACAGACACCTTCACGGATATGGTTAATGCGATTTGGAATAAGTCCAACACCGCAGGAATGAGCACCAATTTCCACGCCGCGTTGGACATGATCCTTACCGCGATTGAGGAGCGCCGAGTTCCTCCAGCAGAGGTCGAGAACATGGTCCTTGCGATCTTCTCGGACATGCAGATCGACGACAACCTACACATTCAGAACGACGGTCATAATTACAATCCGAATGAGACGCAAAAGATTGCAGCGCGCGGAAAGTGGGCGACCCTTTACGACCAGATCAAGCAAAAGTACGCTGACGTCGGCATGCGATTGTATGGTCAGCCGCTCCGTCCGCCGCATATCCTCTTCTGGAACTTGCGCTTCACCGCCGGATTTCCTGTGCTCTCCACAGAGGCCAACTGTTCGATGATGAGCGGGTTCGATCCCACGGTCCTGAACCTCTTCTGCGAGCAAGGAATGACGGCGCTCAAGAACTTGTCGCCGTTTGGTAACCTTATCAAGCAGCTGGACAACGAGCGTTATCTTCCGCTCGAGGCCGCGATCGTGTATGGTGATAATGCAATTTAACAGCGGGGAACCAAGGTTCCCCCGCTCGCCCCCTCCTATTCATTTGTAGTCATCCAATGTAAGTGATAAATATATTTTGTAAATAGTATAAAGCCAACTCGATAGATATAGTGTAGAGAAAAGAATTTAGCATCACATCATAATTCTAACAGCAAAAAATAACACACACATTTGACCCGAACAGCAACTTTTAAAAAAGTTTTTTTATCAAAGGGGTCTAGCACACGAAATGAACCCAGCATCCTAGGCGAATTCCGTCAGATGGTTCGTACAGCAACTCAACCTATAATTATTGGAATAATAGGATCGCCACGAATGAAGGCTGCAGACTTCCGTGAAAGCGACCCTATATTGACATATGAGAAGTGCACTTCTTTATGTCACGACCCGAACAGCAACTCAACCCAATCATGTCTATAATGCGTTTCGGCGCGCATAGATCCGATGCAAAAGCATCGCCATTACTCAGTTGCGGGTCTAGCAGAACGAGGATAAAAGAACCCAGCAAGCACTCACGCGTAGTGGTTCATTACAGCAACTTACCCTTAATGGTATTATAATAAATCCTCGATGCCACTCCAATGGCAAATGCTATGTGCATTTTTGTACATAATTTTTTTATGTACAAAAAATTCAAAAACTTATTCCGGGGAACCCACGGTTCCCCCGGACGCCCCCTCCCTTTTATATTTCAAAAACTTATTCCGGGGAACCTTATGTTCCACCTGAACACCCTCCCTTTTACTTGAGACGCATTTCCCCAGAAAAACGCAAAATATCGAGAACCTTTTTCGTGGTAGGAAATTCATCCGCGCCATAAATGTCCTGTAACAGCATCCACTCGAACATTCCACCCGAATAAATATAGATCTCGCCAAATCCCAGACCAGACAATTGCTTATATTTTTTTTCCGCACTATCGTCCGTGGTGTTTTTACCATAGACGATAATTTTCTTACTATTCAAGTCATAATTATTGAGGAGTTCGTTCATCGTTCGCTCTTCCAAATCATAAGGCATCGTGTTCTTGATCAAACAATCCTGTTCAGTAACCGACAACGTATTTATCAATACAAAACGACTTGGATCGCGTAATGCATGTTGTACATCTTTGAACGTAATTCTCTTATATGATTTATTAAATATTTCGGTGATTGTTGAGAACCCAGATAACATAGTTAACATTACATACGTAAGTATTTTATATATTTTTAAACAACATAGATATTTCTCGGGAAAATTGACTATAATTTTTTCGAGATCCGTCGTTTCAAAAATTACCAACCATGACCGACGTCGCTCAATCCTTCGAGATGCATCATGTATATAGATCGGAACGCAAAATCGATCGTTCCGTGCGATTTGTTGTTCAACCCAAGGCTGTTCGCTTTGAAATACAACGTTATAATGCAAATAAATCCAATATGGTGATAGCAAGCACCGATACTCTTCAAAACTTATACGAAAAAGCTCATATTGCCGTTTACAACAACGTTGACAATATCGATATTTATAAGATAAACCCATATTTATCACAATATAATGATATATTAATACGCAAGGCCATTAACATGCCAACGACAAGAAGCGGAGAATATAAACAACACATTAAGGAAATGTATCTTATTGATAACAAGGAGGATATTATTCAAATTCCATGCAGCAGTAAGAGAAGCGTAGACGATTTGATCCGAAAACATAAGAAACGCATTGAGCCCGCCCCGCAATATATGTCATTGACCAGGAAAAATGAAGCAGAACAGTACAGGCTCTTTGTATTGGACGACGAGACGCTTCATTTCATACATAAACGTAACCAGGAGGAAAAGCAATATTCAATGTTTCATAAAATGAAGGCCCGATTGTTGGGTGGCGTTTTTGCCAAAACGCAATAAACAATCGTTGTTTAGCAATTTATATCATGCATTTTTTACTTAAAAAATGTGTGAAGAGTATAATATACACAAGCTATAATGTCCATTAATAGACGTAGAAGTTCGGTAATCAACAAAACCCTTTATTATAACAATCAGATCACCAATATATTTAGACCCCGCGAGGGTGTCATACCAGAATTGACGGAAGAGGGCCTTTGGGGAAGCATTGGCAACAATATACGTAACACAAATACCGGAAATGTTGGCATAGGAACCAATACACCACAGTCAGCACTTGATGTACATGGCAGCATTAACGCATCATCTGCTATAACCATTAATTATGTGCCTATTGCGCCTCCGATTGGAAGCGTTACTGCGTATACCGTAGGAACGGCCCCAGCTGGATGGTTAATATGCGATGGATCGGCGGTAAGCAGAGAAACTTACGGGGCTCTATTTAGAATAATTGGCACCACCTTTGGCGTAGGAAACAACACTACGTCTTTCAATTTACCCAATTATCAAGGCGCATTTTTACGTGGTACCGGAACAAACGGCGGTTATTCTGGCCCAGCCGCAAATACGTCTCAGAACCACGCAACCCAAACACATAGTCACACGGCTACTTCAGTTGTAACTGATCCCGGGCACGTTCATACACAGTACACAGTAAATGACGATTTTAATGGAACTGGCGGATCTGCTTATCCAGGAACAACACCGAGTTTTGGAAAATACGATAATGCAGGAAGTAGAACCTGGGATAATATAAATAATCATTCGACTGGTGTAAGCGTTACCACAACTGTTGCGAATAGCACAACTTCAGTGAACGCCAATGAAACCCGTCCTTATAACTTTGGTGTGTATTGGATAATTAAATATTAATTTTTGTGTTTTTTCTTACTATCCGTGGTAAGAAAAAACTCGTTTACTTAGATGTCGTCTTTCTGGTCTTTCTTCCATATTTACAGTACTGTTTCTGTGAAAATCCACGAGGACGCTTACAGTTGATGCTTTTTTTATATTTCGCGGACCACTTACGGCGTTTCTCCGTTTTTGAAGGCATTATAAATTATCGCTATATTTTCTTCTCCCGCTGAAAAATTGACAATTCAAAACAGATGAAAAAGGTATGCAAAATAACACCTAGTTTTATCAAAAACCATGGATCTCACTCAACGAAAACTGACGCGCCAGGAATGGGAGAGTATTGAAACTCCCGTTTCCGTAGACGAAAAAAAGATTTTACGCATGATTGCGGACGGCTACGAAGATGTCAACATCCGTAGCAATGACAATATATCGATGTATTCATTTGTGAAAATCGAAATGACGCCCGAAACCGAATATTTCTTATACCAAAAATATTTCCAGGAACCGATCAAGGAAATGCTCGCCAAATACGGCGGCGTTCTCAAAATTCAGCTCGATACGCTGGAGGGAGCCGCAATCAAGAAACTGAAGAGTGGCGATACCATTCGCATGCAGAATTTGGAGAACAATATCAAGTCCAATATGTCGAATATTTTCGAATTCCTAGTCATCGATCTTTGTAAAAACCTATTGAAAAACGTACAGAAAAAAGTCAACCGATACGCATTTTATTTGTATACACTCATCCAGTTGAAAAAGCAGTCCATCCGTAACATCAATTGTCATGTGATGGAGTTTGTAAATAAACTCACCGAAAAAATAGAAAAATATACCCGTCCCAGCAATATTATTGAAAACGCCTACGAATTCATTGAACGAAACGACTTCTTATTGAAGTACGAGGACCGGACCCTATTTCCTCATCAAAAGCAGATCTTTTCGATATTTAAGCAGTCATCCGATGATGATGCCAAACCCAAATTGGTGATGTATAGCGCTCCTACCGGTACGGGTAAAACTATGACCCCTATCGGTCTCGCGAGCAACTACAAGATTATCTTCGTTTGCGTGGCGCGCCATATCGGTTTGGCATTGGCAAAATCGGCGATTTCCATGGAGAAAAAGGTGGCATTCGCATTTGGATGCGAAACTGCAAGTGATATTCGTCTCCACTATTTTGCAGCATCGGATTATATCAAGAACCGAAAATCGGGCGGTATTGGCAAAGTGGATAACAGTAATGGCACCAAAGTCGAGATCATGATTTGCGACATTCAATCTTACTATACTGCGATGTGTTATATGCTCGCATTCAATGAAAAGGAGAACATTATTACATATTGGGATGAACCTACGATTACTATGGATTATGAGGAGCATGGTCTACATGACACCATTCAACGTAACTGGCGCGAGAACAAAATCCCCAATGTGGTCTTATCTTGTGCGACGTTGCCCAAGGAAGACGAAATCGTGTCCGTCATTCAAGATTTCCGCGAGAAATTCGACGAGGCTGAAATTCACACGATCACAAGTTACGATTGTAAGAAGTCGATCCCGATTTTAAACAAGGATAGCTATTGTGTTGTTCCGCATACACTCTATTCGGATTACGCCGAAATGATGAAATGCGTCGATTTCTGTGATAATAACAAGACCTTGTTACGTTATTTTGATCTTACCGAAATTATTCGGTTTGTGGAGTACGTGAATGACGAAGATCTCATCGATGATGCCTATTCGATCGATGAATATTTCTCAGCCGGAATTACAGAAATCACCATGAATTCGCTCAAGAACTATTATCTGGTGCTTTTGCGGCAGATTTCGAAGGAAGAATGGCCTGCGATTTATGAGCATTTGAAATCGGCACAACAGCCGAAATTCAAGGGCACGCAATACTTACAAAAGGCGAAAAGCGTCGAGGCACCCAAACCCACAGACAATGTTTTGACGAGAACCTATAGTGTTGCAGTTCCTGACAGCAAACCAGTAGCGGCGCCCCCAAAACAGGCCGCTTCTTCCGGGATTTTGATTACCACTGCGGATGCGCACACTCTTACAGATGGCCCGACGATCTTCTTGGCAGATGATGTGCAAAAAATCGGTTCGTTCTATATCCAACAGTCGAATATTTCGCCCGTTCTATTTCAGACCATCATGGCGAAGATTTTGCGTAATAACGAAATCGCGTATAAGATCGATAAGTTGGAAAGCCTGATTGCGGAACAACAAGATAAGTCCCTGTCCGATGAGAAGGAGGAAAGCGCCGAAAAGAAGTCGGAGAGTGAAAACCTGACCAAGGAAAGTCAAGAGTTTATGGCAGAAATCAATAAGTTACGCAAGGAAGTGCGCGCGATTACTCTAGATCCAACCTATGTGCCAAATACCAAGCAACATCAGGCCGTTTGGGCACCTCGTGGTGAGATCGTGGAGAATGCGTTTCTGCCAAGCATCGACGAATATACTACAAAAACGATCATGGGATTGGATATTGAAAACAATCTCAAGGTCCTACTATTATTGGGGATCGGAATGTTCCTGGAAAAGCCGAACATTCATTATATGGAGGTGATGAAACAGCTCGCTGATACGCAAAAGCTATTCTTGATCATCGCGTCATCGGATTATATCTATGGAACGAACTATCAGTTTTGCCACGGGTTCATTGGTAAGGATCTTAAAAACATGACACAACAGAAGACGATGCAAGCAATGGGACGCATTGGTCGTAATAATATTCAACAGACCTATTCGATCCGGTTTCGCGACGACGATATGATCAAGAATTTGTTTCAGCGTCAGGAACATAACATTGAGGCCGTCAACATGTGTAAATTGTTTTGTAGCGAGGAGTAGTTGCGACCCTCCCTTTCTTGTAATATTACATAAGTTTCCATAACAAAATAACGATCAATAACGCATTATACATGCCGACGTGATGATATAAATAATAGTAAGCGAGAGTTCCCTGGTTCACGAACACCGATAACATGTTCTCCTTTTCGCCCTTTTTTTGTGAATGTAAAAACAATGTTCTCATAAACCCGTTATAATTTGAATGCAAAGAACTATAAAATCGAACAACTGTAAATGGAACAAAAGCAGGGGTTACAATATAATGCAGTTTGAGTAAAATCCTGTCAGCCTTATCATGATTGTTCTCCAATTCGCGTATAAAATGAACATCGCGATTATAATCGAAGACCAAGAATTCATTCGTTTCTAAAGCGCGGGTCATATGAACCGCGGGAAATTCCGTGACTATCCCGCGGTTGCCCTGAACTGCCAAAACGGTTCTCAAAACCGTACAAAAAGGTAGGAAGAAAAACGGACCATCTAAATGTGGGGTCTCAAACACGCGATCCGATCCGGCGGCCCCGATGGAACTCACATAGATTTCGTTCATTCCGTCTATCACATGCACGCTTTGTCCTGGATAATACATGAGTGTTTCATACATGATTTTACCGTATTTAATCCGATCCACGATGGTTTTCATTTTCCCAGGAAGTGTATTACAATATTGATGAAATGTTCTCGATTTCTCTATATTTTGGGCATCGCAAAACTGTTTCACCGCCTCGATCGCATTCAATTCAAACGGGTCTGATACTTGCTCAATAAACGGCATTATATATTCAGCACATATGTTTTTAACACCTTTTGGAACTATTTTTATATTTTTATCGAGTGGAGCGCGGGGTTCAGAACCATACCATACTATGCTAACAAATATTCCAGGTTTTTTCGGATATTTTTCCAGTCTTAATTTTCAGATGAAGAAATAGGCTCACTTTGGATTTTTGGACATTTTTAAAATGTCCATTTTTAGAATCCTAGAGATAAAGTTTTGAGAAAAAACACGTTGTGACTGGGATGCAGCGAAAACCGATTTTGCGTAAAAAGTTTGTGACGATAAAAAAAATTCGTACAACCCTTTAGGCATTTTTTCTATTACCCTTTTAAGGGCCTCCGAGGGTAATAAAAAATGCCGAAAAATGCCGAAGAATATCATTGCGAAAGTTGTGACTTTAGATGCAGTAAATTAAGTAACTGGAACACACATATTTCCACTCGTAAACACCAAAAGGTAATAAATGGTAATCCAGTTACCATTCGTGCCGCTGACCAATTATCGTGTCAATGTGGAAAACAATTCAAATTCTTGTCTGGATTATGCAGACATCGAAAAAAATGCCAAAATGAAGAAGACGATATAAAACAAGATGTTGTCGAAATTGCCATAGCAGAACCGAGTGGAGTTCCGAATAATCAGGAACTTATTATGGAAATTCTGAAACAGAACAATGAATTCAAGAACCTATTGGTAGAGCAAAATAGTAAGATTATTGAGCAGAATAATAAGATCATTGAGATGTCGAAACCGACCACGAATGTGATAACAAACAATACCACGAATAATAATACACAGTTTAATCTGAACCTGTTTTTGAATGAGACGTGCAAAGATGCATTCAATATGGTGGATTTCGTCAATAATTTGAAGCTCGAAATCAAGGATTTAGAGAACGTTGGTAAAAAGGGCTATATTGAGGGCATCACCAATATTATTATGAAAGGCCTGAATACAATCGAGGTGAGCAAGCGTCCGATACACTGCACAGATCTGAAACGCGAAATTATGTATATTAAGGACGACAATGAATGGAATAAGGACAATTCCGAGAAGTCGAAGCTACGTAAATTTATTGGGAAAGTCGCGGGTAAGAATTTACAACAATTAGAGCAATGGCGAGAACTTAATCCGGAATGTAAGAACCCCGAGCACCAAAAATACGACTTTTGTATTGATATGTATAAAAACGCTTTAGGCGGTTATGGGGATGAAGAACAAAGTAAATTCGATGATAAAATTATACGGGACATTGCGAAACATGTTTTAGTCGATAAAGAAAACGTGAAATAAATAATATTTTCTATGCATATTTTATATTAAATTTTATAATGAGCCATGAACAACCATTGCTATCAGACGAAATAGATCAAGACGGCGGCGTAAATTTTGGAATTTATGATAAAATGACAGGGCAAAAGTCAGAAACGGGGTTAATTCGAAACTTGGGAATTATGGATACGTATAATAAAATGACAGGACCCGCCCCTGCCGCACCACCCGCCGCTCCTGTGCCTGAACCAATGCCCGCGCCAATGCCTGAACCAATGCCAATGCCCGAACCAATGCCCGAACCTGTGCCTGCGCCAACGCCTGAACCTGTGCCACAACCTGTAGCACCTGAAATGCACCCCGAAGTTGCCGCATTTGCGGCGGCAAAAGAAGCGGAAACTGCGGCCAATAATTTGATATCGCAAGGAGACGCGCTTATTGCCCAGGGAACACAAGTTGTTCAGGAAGCACAAGCACAACAGCAAGGCCTTGCTGCGCAAGGTTCTCAAATTATGCAAGACGCACAAGCGAAACAACAAGAATTAACAGCACAAGGAAATGAATTAAAATCAAAAGGAAATAATGATTTGAATGCCGCTTTAGCTGCCCAAGGAAAGGCCCCTCTATTGCCCCCCGGATCTACTGTTAGAGAAGCTTACGACGCCACTACAACCGGATTAAACAACGCAGGACAAGCCATTACTGGAACGGTGGGCGCAATTAATGAAAATATCACAGGCGCGTTAGGCAATGCAGGTTCGGCAATAGGCAATTGGTTTGGAAGTCTAACTCCTGCTCAAAAACAAGAAGCTGAACAAATGACGCCCGAACAACGGGCGATGGCCGCGCAGATAGGTGGGTTCTTTGACAATGCCCAAGTAAAAGGTGGAACGCGTAAACACAAGGCCAAGAAGCAACGCAAATCGAAGAAAGCCAAGAAATCTAAGAAGAGAGGATCGAAAAAGAACAAGTCTAAGAAATAAATTCAATTCGTGTCGATAAATATTATAATCATACTATATAGGTTATAATATTTATTTTATATGAGCGACGAAGCCGGTAATTTAGAAACTAAGGTAGAAGAGAAAGAAACCGTAGAAAAAGAAGACACTCCGTCAACACCAAGCGTCGATCCTATTGTTTCCAACGCAGAAACGAAATTGGAAAACGCAAAAGCGGCGGATAAAGCTACAAACGCTAGCTATGGCGAAGCGGGAACACCAAAAAGTCGAGAAACATTGATTGCGCAAGGAAACTTATCAGAAGCCAACTTTATAGCCAAAATGAAAGAAAAGGATCCTAAAAAAGCAGAGGAGTATGTGAAATGGAAGCGTGATCATCCAACTGAAGACATCGGAGAGGTTGAGCGGATCTCAATACCATGGCAACGACAACAGCCTGTTGTTGAACCACTTCAACCCGCCGTTCAGCAACAGCCCGAACAAAGACCGTCATTACAGTCAATTTCGCAACAGTTAAAAATAGTAGTCGAACAGTTAGACGCAATGGTGGCTAATCAATTGCAAACGGCGGCCCCTACATTGGGAGGAAGAAAAAAAAAGAATAAAAAGAGAACGATGAAACGTAAAAAGCAGAAAAGATCCAAAACGACGAAGAAGTAAATAATTTATTTCGCATAATTATGAAATAAATTATGTTTACAACCCAGATTTATAGTTTACCACATAAGGGTTTTGTTTCAAAGCGGACATAATATCGGGAGTATTACGATCCGTTTGTATATTTTGATACAAAGGCTCATGTCCATTCAAATGTCCCATAGTAGTGGCATCAGGAATTTGGTAAGGCATCGTTCCACTCAATGGGCGGTTATTCACCAAATATTCGTCGCGGTTTACTTGGCGCATATTGATATCGGCGTTCATCAAACTCATATTACCAGGGACTAATCGGCCATCAATTGTCGAGCTCTTGATATCATTATTGCGCTGATTATATTCCGCTTCGTAGGATTTCATCTGGGCATAACGTTCGCCGCCGCCAGCCACGCCAGAATAGAAGAAATCACCGGTCTCTGTACGAGAATTATCGACGGCCTGATGGGGCGTAACTTCATAAGCACCACCGCGTTGATTACGATCCACATTATGGTGCATCTTAGAATTCTCGGTGGTCTCGCGAATGGTGGTATTCAAACGATCAGCAGGATTGAAAATATACGAATTCGAAACACGCGTGCCAGGGTTTTGGTAGGGACGCAAATTGCCCACTGAGTTCTCCTTGCGCGAAGGACGCAAGACATCCAAAAGAGGTGCAACCGCGGCATGAAGACCACCACTGACCATTCCATAATAGTCAGTTTGGCGGTTCGACGATCGATTATTGGGGTAAGCACTCTTAGCGCGCATTTCATAATCGCCTTCCGCTGCGTAATTGCGACCCTGTGCATTGGCAGGAAGTAAAGGATAGGAACCCAATTCCTGGTTATGCGTGGGCATGTATTCGCCAGTGACATATTCGCTGGAAATGATAGCTCCGGCTCCTCCAACATAGTCAGTAGTAGCAGTTTGACGAGCAGTTTCACGATCGATGGCGATGGAACGTAAAGTTTCGCCCTTGGAAGCGCCCGTGGTGGTCAACAAATAATTGTTATTATTGTTCTCGTCATAGAGAGGGAAAGTACGATCCGGGCGATTTTTCTCCACCGCGCCGATTTGGAAACTCTCCGTGGTCTTGGGGATAAAACTCATGGAAGGACCCTCATGTCCAAAAAGTAAATTTCCGCCGGGCTTGGGTTTATTCGCAGTACGCATTTGGTCGACGTTCTTATCGAGCCATTGATCGCGCATCATCATACCAGAGTTGAAACCACCCGCGCCTTCGTTGGTGAAACCTAAACCGAGGCCGGGCGCGACGGATTGCTCCTCAAATGGCTTCACGTTGGCCATACGCATGCTGGGGTTGACACGCGATTGATAGAAGTCGTTTTGGTTGGGAGCACCATAAGCCCATTGTTCGTTTTCCGACGGCGCAAACAAAGGCGCGACCTCTTTTTTGATCATGGTTTGAGAACCAGATCCCACATAGTTATCTAAAATACTTTCGGCAGAGTTGGCGGCTCCCTGATTGGAACGGACATTGCTACCAAAAAAAGGAACCATATTATTATGTTGAAAGTAGTCGCTTCCTACCTTATCCCCAGTGAGTGATGTATAATAAGGCTGGGGTGTAGGGGTTGTGTTTCCCGTTGAATTCGATAAAACCATATCGGCGACGGTATCGGGATTGAAATATTTATCAGTGTAAACACCACCCGCGTTATTGAAACGATTAACCGTGGATAATTCGCTTGTTAGATCAGTTTCGTTGGAAACGACGGGTGTTTCCGAAGGATAATTACGGTTGGGCACGTCGATATTGGGAAGGCGTTGGCGGTTGGCAAAACCCTCGTCCTTTTTTTTCGTTTGGTTGTTAATAATATACAAGGACGATAATGCAAATAACGGAATAACCATCTCCATGTTTGTAATATATAATTATATTAGATTTATATATTATTTTTGGGAGACAATGCTATTTCTAAATCTAAAGTAAATCGAATTCGCGCAACGATAGACAATAGTGACACTAACCGATCGAAAGACCCAATTTCGTTAATTTTTTTGCAGGTGGTTTTTCAATAGATTTCAAATATGCGTAAATTTGTTGTGCTTTGGTAATACCTTCCATCCAAATCGCAGTATCATTCCATTTCTCATTACGTTCAGTGTCGCAGGGTATAATGAAGGGTCGATCTGTGGTCTCTTTGGTCGATACTACAAACAAAATGTTGCGGCGATACTTTTTCTGTAATAAATCATTCAAATAGAGAACATTATTTATGGAACCGCGATATAGAGCAATAATAGGTGTTTCGCGATCATTGATAATATCATAAAATCGTTCTATTCTTCGTAAGTATTTTTCAGACACTTCATCGATATGTGTTTCGTAATCCGCGCATACCCGGTGTAAACCAGCAACAGAAGCGTTTTGCAGTTTATATGTTTTGCCCAATTCTGAAGGATAGTCATGAGGGAAGCGAATTCCATAAAAGTCACGGACTTGTTCCCCGCCCTCTGTGAGTGTAATTTGTTTATGAAAATTCCTAAAATCCTCGGAGATACAGTTTAAAATGGCGCGAATATCAGTTTCCACCCAATCAAATGGAAGCGCCATGGTTCTCAAATTCAGGTTTTTTAATGCGGTCGCCGGTGAACAATCATAGCCAAAAGAGATGTAATTATATTCCATAGTATAATAGAATTACATATATTAACTGAGTGGTTAAAAATGAGCCCCTGGGCTTTCCGTATTTAATTCAAGCAGCGTGGGCAAAACGGGGACATGGTTATTTTTCTCAAGGATGCGAGTTTGGACATCATGTTGGAAAGGAATGAACACGCGATCTTGAGGGTTGATGAGGGGAGTTTCCCATCGGGTTTGTTCTAAATCTTTATACATCCAAGCGGGGTGGCTAGCACGGCTTTCTTCGATGAACGGGTTCTCCGATCGATAGGTGGGAACATTAGGTACTTGTTCAAAGTTCTTATAGTTGTTTTCCTCGAGAAGGTCTTTATTGAGTTTTCGCGAAAGGCCACGTAAATCGCTTTCGACGTTTACTGAATTGGTACAGAAATTCGCACCCCATTCGGTCAATCGCATCTGAGGTTCGGATGCAAAAGGAAGGTCCATTCCCTGGCCGGGAGTGGTTAATCTATAAATTCCGGCATATGTGCTCTGTTCTAAGCCCTTTTTAATTCGCGCAGGATCATCATGGAAACGTGTAAATGACATTCGACTATAGGTTTAATATATCAACGGAAAAAAAATCGTGTATTTCAAATAAATGTTTCTAAAATGCGGTAGGGAACCTACGGTTCGACCTTTTCTCGTTTCAACCGCCCATTAATCATGAAACTCAATAATATAGGGTTCAGCGCCTTCGACAGTTTCGGGCTCATCTTCCATATGTTCCAATACGATCTCATTAAAATTTTCCTTACAATTTAGAACCGCAATTTCGCGCCAAAAACCAGTTGTCAACTTCTCAAGCATATTTGTAAATTCGCTAACTTTTACGAATTTTCTTGTAAAAACAGACGTGTTTTCTATTTTGTACCCAACAATGCATTGTCCCTTATCCGTATAAAATAATCTCATTTCCATGTTTTTCCCTTGGAAGAAGTTATTCATATATTCTAGAAAATGGCAGTCCATTAACCTATTTTCTCTCAACATATATTTTTGCATTATGTCGCATTTGGTTTTTTCAAAATCTAAACGAAATAGGCGAAACGCCTCTTGGCAGGTTACAGGAAAGCCAAAATAGATCGGCATGTTTGTTTTTTCAATTGATCACTTTGTGAAAAAAGTAATCAATTTTTTATCGACGTTTTTGTAAAAATTGCATTGTGTTTTATTGTTACCACCTAAATGAGGATTTTATGATCTTCATTATTTTTAATATAGAGAAATCCCCCCGCCCGTTTTCGCTTGATGAGCATATAGAAAGCAATACATATATACATGTGTTTACATTATGACTGCATAAAAAAATATACAAAGATTTTTATCGTAAGGGATAGGTATAGTCTTATTCAAAGAATAGGAGGGGGTGAGCGGGGGGACCTTGGTTCTCCGCTTTCGATCAAATTTACAGACACGTCGGTGGTTTTACAAATTCCAAAAGATTTACGATGCCACTTTGTCAAGCCATGTTCTCGAATTCCTTCCAAATGCGCTTTGGTTCCATACCCCATGTTTTTTTCGAGCGAATAATTCTGTGACAATACAGGGTATTTCTCGCATAGTTCCGCGATATATTCATCGCGGGCCACTTTCGCCAAGATGCTGGCCGCTGCAATCCCCATATATTTGGCGTCGCCTTGTTCAACCGTCACATGAGGAACCTGGCGAATGTTTTCGGTGCGTTCATCATACCAAATATAGGGTTTGAAATAATTCCCGTCAATGACCGCCATAAATTCTTGTTCGTATTCATCCCCGATCGGGTCACGGATCCCGTCTTTTCCTCTAATTTTTGTAATCGTCGCATGAATACAGGCATGCATCCCTTGCATGACTGCCTGTAAAATATTGATTTTATCAATGACATCGTTTTCTACGTATTCAACGTGCCAGAAGAGGGCATTTTGTTTAATATAGTCAGATACTTGTTTGATTTTCTTTTTGGAGGAGAACTTTTTACTATCTTTGATATTTGTTCCGTCAAAATGTCCATCGCGTGGTAACACAACGCACGCCACATACGTTCGTCCAAAAAGGCACCCGCGACCCACTTCGTCGATCGAAAGTTCATATTTGTTTTTAACGTCGAAAAATCGTTCAAGTGTCGATGTCATTTATTAATGAATTCCATTTGTCCATACGGGCGTGTTCAATTTTTTTATTACCCGTCCAACTTTAGGTAATAAAAAATAGCGGATATATATAAAAGAAAGAATGGCAACAGATAATAAAACGGTATATACAACAACGGCGGCTAGTGGTGATAATTCATGGCAAAATGTATATTCACAGACAAGCGTAGCGGCGGCCGAGTTTACAAAATCGGATCAATGGTATCAAACTACCGTCGCGCCTTCTGCGCCGGTAGATACTGGCCCTGTATATCAAACGACAAATGCGCCAGTAATCCCCGACGCAACCACGTCGATACCATCGATGTATCAAACTACGATTTCATCCTCGTCTTATCAAACTGTATATTCAAATGACCAACCCGCGCAAAGTTATCAATATCAACCATCTTCGATAACAACCACCGTCGCGAACAAAGTAGACAATGTATATCAATCTAGTGGCGCAGGATCAATTGTTGTGAATGCAAAAAGAGACAAAACAGATAAATCATTAGGCTATTTAGGAGGAGCTATTTCCGAATCGAAAACGGAAGTACAATTTCCTGAGGATGAGCAACCTTTGGATAGTTATTCCTATTATGGCGCATTAAAGCCGAAGGGCAGTAATTTTGTTCCATTGAACACGTCGAACCAATCCGGCGACAAAATGATAGATCGCATGTTATATACACCGCCTCCTCTTCCCCCGAATTTCGAATTTTCTTATTATGGCGCTCTTCGTAGTAAAGGCGCGAACTTTGTGCCATTGAATTCATCCAATCGTTCCGCCGCCGATCCGGAAAAGGTATTGAATGATGAAGTATATCAAAATAGCTTACAACCGAATAATCAGGAACCAGATGTACCTAACCAAATCGACTTCACAACTCCGGCGGTATCGCTAAAAAATCAATACAAATATAATAACACACCAATTGACGTATATTCTCAATATGGCGCTTTAAGAAATAAAAACGGATAATCAGATGTAAAATATATAAACCTATTCTATATATTTTATAAATTCCATGGCGTTAAATATTGATGCTTTAGTCACACCAAATTCTAGTACTTATGGAAATATGTCACAAGGCCAATGGTTAACTAGCTCTAATGGATATTATATATTAAAATTTATGTCAAACGGAGACGTTATTGGATATCACAGATTTACAGGAGACGGGTTTTGGTCGGCATCGTCATCCGGACCTAGAAGTCCAGATTGGTTTTTTTACACTGGCGCAAACAAGTTATCTCTGCAAACAGATGGCAATTTAGTAACTTATAATGGTGGAAGCGCAACATGGGCTACGAGTTTATTAACAACATTTAATAGTGGTTATAAAGCAAACAGAAATAAGAATTATAAAACTGTCATGCAAGCAGACGGAAATATTGTTACTTATGAACAAGCATCGGGTATTATAATGTGGGCATCATCAACAGGAACCTATTATGGGGCTTCACCTAGAAATCCGGCTCCTCCTGGCGCGCCCACAATTACCAACGCAATAAATATTACCGATACTAGTATTACAATTGTAGTGACCCCAGGATCAAATTGTACGGATTGGTCAAATGGAACTGCTTTGCCGCTTAAGTATTCAGTAACATGCTTAACCACAAATATTAGACAGGATAGTGATACGCCATCGATTATATTTAATGGTTTATCAAGTAATACAGAATATAATTTCGTTGCGTCAGTGACAACCTCAGGAAAAGATCCACAGACAAACAATTCCGCACTTTATCCATCAATTTCTAGCAATAATTCGGCAACATATAAAGCAAAAACCATTGTAATAACTTTACCAGAGATAACAAATTTGACATTTGATCCGGCGACGCTTCTTCAAAATTCAGTAAATATACGGTTTACGCCTCCAATTTATAATAATCAAAGGACCAATATTGATAGTTATAATGTATATTCGGGCACTACTCTTTTAACTAATATCCCGAACCAAGCGGGACCGTCATATATTGGTACTGTAATGATACCAATCACGAGATGTGATTATTATGAATGTTATACTATTTTTGCACCAACGAATAGACAAATGCCTGAAAGTATCACGTTACCTTTGACAAATTTATTAGCGGGTAAAAATTATACAAATATAAATGTTACATCTGTCGTTTCTGGAAAAGAATCGAGGCCGTCAAACGCAATTTCATTTCAAACTTTGCCGGGAGTTCCTTCTGCGCCTACTAATTTAACTGCATCAAATCTAAAAAAAGATGAGGTAACTATTTCATTTACTGCACCAACCGGTGTGGCAATTGATTATTATAATATTATTACTGGCGGTGCTACAATTGGCGCAACTACAACTACGTCATTCACAGTTACTGGTTTGACGCCAAATACCAATTATACATATGTGGTCGAAGCGAGGTCCGGTGGAAACAAATCCACGCCATCGTCTCCTTTATCGATCGTAACATTACCGCTTCCGCCAAATTCACCAAATTATATTACGAACACGCCCACGTCAAGCTCTGTATCGATTACGTTTTCTGCGTCTCCTGGCGCAAACGTTACTAGTTATAATGTGTATTCGGGATCCAATGTCGTTGGAACCGGAACGACGTCACCAATTTTGGTTACTAATTTAAGTCCAAGCACCCAATATTCTTTTGCTTTAGTTGCGACGAACAACGGCGGAGATTCTCAGCGTGCTGGGCCGATTATTTGCAAAACGCTTCCAATTGCTCCAACAGCTCCCACCAATTTGTCTTTTTCAAACGCAACATTAAATTCGATCGTTTTAACTTTTAAACCACCGACTGAAGAGGTGACGTCTTATCTTTTATATTTGGGAGGAGCTCCAACGACTACTCAAATTACCGCGTCTCCGTACTCGATAACAAATCTAAGTCCGAATACGCAATATTCGCTTACTTTGGTTGCGCAAAATTCGGCAGGATCTTCGCCGCAATCGGCTCCGGTTATTGCTACTACCAAATCAGCACCTCCAACAAATATTAATGTAACAAATATAAATGAAATTTCGGCCACAATAACAGCCACTCCTTCCGGAACGCTTGGAATAAGCGGATATAAAATTTATATAAATGGGTCATCAACTGAGTACGCCACTGCGCAATCCTTTCCTTATATCTTGAACGATTTGAAACAAAACACTAAATATTCATTTACAATTACCTCGGTAAATAGCGCAGGGGAATCCGCTCAATCATCAACAGCTACTTTCACTACATTGGCGCATGTTCCTTCCGCGGCTACAAATTTGCGTTCCCAATACGTGACATCTACATCAATGATGATATACTATAACCAATCTCCTGATCCAGCCGATAATTATAGTTTATATAGCGGGAGTACTCTTTTACAAAGTAGTCCTTCTCCTCTTCCATTTGATATAAAAAATTTGACACCAAACACAAAATACACATTTACTATTTTATGCAGTAACGCAGGCTCTCAATCAGTTGCATCAAATGCGTTAACTGTTACAACTCTTCCTTCATTGCCTGGTAATATAACATCTCTTGCTGGATCCGCTATAAAAGCGGATGGAATTACTCTAACATTTCCTCAGCCAAGCGGAGTAATAAACGGCTATTATGTTTATTCATGTAATACATTAATTCAAACTTTTAATACTACCGCAACATCTCTTCTCGTAAATTCATTAACTCCGAATAGTAAACAATTTTTAACTGTTATTCCATTCAATTTAGCAGGAACGGCAATTGCAATTAATACGTTACCATCAATGTATAATTTGTACGGGTACGGCGCTCAAACTGGAACGTCATTTACAATAAATGGTATAATATATTTTCCATTTACCACACTTCCGCAGTTCCCTCCAGTGCCCTCAATAAATAATATCGTTGCCACTTCGACATCAATTAACATTTCGCTTGATAGATATTGCCCTTCGTATAGTCAAATCAATTCATTTACGATATATAACAGTGGGAAGAAATTAAAAGAAGTAACAGAAATAAATGTGACGCCAGAAGGCCTTTATGCGGCCACTGTTACAATAGATTCGTTAACGCCAAACACATTATACAACATTACTGCAACGTCGTCAAATGTCGCCGGGGAATCTCCTAGTTCCGACATTAGGACAGTAACAACATTGCCTCCCGCTCCTGCAGTTTTAACTGGAGTAAAAGTATTGAGCGTTACGCAAACGACGATTAGTGTTTCTTTCATTCCTCCTGCCGCATCGGACGCTGTGAGCGGTTATTTATCGTCCATTGGTTGGGGAACTGGAACTGCTTCAAATTTCATTATACAAAATTTGGCGCCAGGAACGGATTATACATTTACCATAAGTTCCGTAAACGCGACGGGAACGTCGCCACCGTCTTCGCAATTGTCAGCAAAAACATTACCGAATGCTCCTTCTGTTCCCACAAGATTAACATGCGGAGGATCAACTGCAAATTCGATTATTGTATCGTTTAATGCTCCTGCTGGACCGGTGGATAGTTACACGATCTATTCCGCGAATACCGCTTATGGTCCTTTTATGTCGAATAATGTGAATGTCTCGAATGGGATGTCACAGATATTGGTTCAAAATTTAAATCCAGGAACGACGTATTCTTTTACGATTATTGCATCCAACGCGGGAGGAAATTCGGGAAGTTCAACTGCATTGTCTTGTTCTACTGAACGGATCGCAACAACCACTCGTGCTCCGGTTACTACTACCCAGACGCCGGTTACTACTACCCAGACGCCGGTTACTACTACCCAGACGCCAGTTACTACTACCCAGACGCCAGTTACGACCACACGGGCTCCATTTATGACTACCCAGGCCCCGGTTACCACAAATTGGTCATCATATACAACAACTCAACCGCCAGTTAATACCACAAATTGGTCATCATATACAACAACTCAAACGCCAGTTAATACCACAAATTTGTCATCATATACAACAACTCAAACGCCAGTTAATACCACACGGGCGCCAGTTACTACCACGCAATCGGCAAATTATCCGGCGATGATAACAACCGCGTCTCCCTCATATTCTACTACAAATTTTCAGAGAGTTACTACGTATTCTCCTAGTGTAACTTCAGGAGCTGTTACACAGGCCCCGCTTTCTACTTCTTATGCACCCGTTGGGTCATTGAATACTACTTATGGATCTTATTCGACAACGTCGTCATTTAAAACTACTCTTCCTAGTAAAATAACTACTAGTTTTTCTCCGATTATCTTATCTAATTCCACAACTGCTCCAAGAACAACCACCCAAACACCACTTCACACGACCACAAAGGCGGCCGTTCGCACAACTACAAAGGTGTCTGTTCCTACTACCATAAAGGCGGCTGTTCCTGCACCTGTTCCGGCAAAAGTGGCAGCACCTGTTCCAGCAAAAGTGGCAGCACCTGCTCCGGCAAAAGTGGCAGCACCTGCTCCGGCAAAAGTGGCAGCACCTGCTCCGGCAAAAGTGGCAGCGCCTGCTCCGGCAAAAGTGGCAGCACCTGTTCCGGCAAAAGTGGCAGCGCCTGCTCCGGCAAAAGTGGCAGCGCCTGCTCCGGCAAAAGTGGCAGCACCCGCTCCCGTAAAAAAATAGTTTTAGATAAAAATATCCAAATAATATAATAATATTACAACATCTATTATTATATGTCGCTGGGGAAGGATCGTTTAAATTCAAAAAATAATGGTGCTCCAACGACAATGAACCAAGGGCAATGGATAACCAGCCCAAATGGTTGGTTTATTTTAAAATTCCAAACCGATGGTAATTTAGTAGGATATCACAGATATACAGGAAACGCATTTTGGGCTACTTCGTGGAACCCCGATGGATCGACATGGTATTCTGGAGGCAGTGTTGTTGTACAACAAACTGATGGAAATTTAGTTGTATACACGGGAGGCAACGCCAAATGGGCATCTAGTTGGACAAGAAGATTTAATAGTAACTGGGGAAACGCCGAATATAATTTAAATATGCAAGATGATAGAAATATAGTTACATACAGACCAGACGGATACGCAATTTGGGCATCAAATAGTAATGGTGCGACGGAATATCCTCCCATCCCAGGCACGCCTTATATAGCATCGATAACAAATGTAACAAGTAACTCAATGACAGTAAATATCAACGGAGCTATAGGAAGTTACGATTGGTTATCCGGAACACAAATACAGAATAACTATACAGTAGTGTGTTCGAACGGCCAGAACCTAACCGTTACTCCAAGTCAAGCGCCTCCCGCGATCAATAACTTGGCAGATTATTGTTTTAGTCCGTATACAATTGTTGGCATAGGAATGGATAACGTGTTGTATACAAAAACATCTCTAACTACAAATTGGGTTCAGGTTCCAAGCAATAATTGTTGCGTTTATGGTATTACACAGATGGCTGACGGATCTCTTATTGGAATTGGTACTGATTACAATTTATTTGCGAAGAAGTCAATTAACGCGGAATGGTATCCATATGACGCTAAAGTTGTTTCCATATGCGGAATGAAAGACGGATCCATTCTTATATCCGACACAGGAAATAACTTAAGGACAAAGGCGTCAATGGATGCGCCTTGGGTTACGGCAACAAATCAACCAGGCTCAGTCAAAGGTGTTACGCAAATGCCAGACGGGTCCATTTTGGCAATCGGAATGGATAATAACTTATACAGCAAGACATCCGTAAACGCAAATTGGGTAGGTCAGGGAAATTGTTGTGTAATCTCAATTACATGTAGTATGACAACGGGCGCAATTTTGGGAGTTGGCACAGACAACCGTTTATATTATAAGACGTCTTTATCCGCCGGATGGGTTCAAGTTCCAAATAATAATTGTTGCGTGAAATCCGTTACTTTATTACAATACCCACAAAAGTCGGCTCCTGCTCTATCGTCAGCAGATTCTTATTTTGCACCATACGTTATATTAGGAGTAGGAATGGATAATCGATTATATACAAAAGATACGTTGAATGGAGGTTGGACCCAGGTTCCGTCGAGTAATTGTTGCGTAATCGGTGTCACTCAGCTTGCTGATGGAACAATAGTTGGAATTGGAACGGATAATAATCTTTATAGTAAAACTTCTTTGAATGCAGATTGGGTTGCAAGAACGGTTCCTGTAGCTGTAAATTCAATATGCGGAATGGCGGACGGTTCGTTAGTTGCATCAGGAACGGATCAGAATTTATACACAAAAGCGTCATTGGGATCACCTTGGGTACTCACTCGGTCTCCTTGCTGCATAAAAGGAGTTATGCAAATGCATGACGGATCTTTAATATGCATAGGAATGGATAATAATTTATATAGTAAATCAAATGTCAACGCGGATTGGGTCGGCCAAGGAAACTGTTGCGTAATTTCAATAGCATGTAATACATCAAATGGTGCAATTTTAGGCGTGGGGACCAACAATTATTTATATTATAAACAATCACTTTCCGCGTCTTGGCAGTTTGCGGGAGATAATACATGTTGCGTAAAAGCAATTACTTTATTACAATACCCACTTGGAGCTCAAGCCCCTTCTGCTCAATTAGTCACTGGTCCGGCGAGTGCGAATTTCACAAATTTATCACCAAATACTAATTATACATTTTACGTGTACGCAAAGAATTTATTAACTACATCAACGAACAATTTTCAATCTTATAATTCTAAATCGGTTACGCAAAGCACATTACCTGCCACGCCTGCTGCTCCTATCAATCTCAATGTGTCGTCCATTAATACAACAACTGTCACTTTGAATTTTACTGCACCTAATGGCCCAGTAAACGATTATAAAGTTTATTCAAACGGAACGCTATCGACAACAACTACATCCACAACACTTTCTATTTCTGGTTTGTCACCGCGAACTCCTTATTCATTAACGGTTATTGCAACCAACAACGGCGGATCATCATCAAGTTCCGAACCTGTTAAATTTACAACATTGGCGAATGTACCGGGCGCGCCATCAGATTTAACTGCAACCAACATATGTGCAAATCAAATAACAGTTAATTTTAAAGCACCGTCAGGCACAGTGGATAAGTATATGGTATACGCAGGAAGTGCATTTGTTGGGTCGCCTACTTCTAATATTCTTACTGTTACAGGATTAACTCCAAATACGAATTATACATTTACAGCAAGCGCTATTGTAGTTAATCCGGGGTTGACATATAAGGTGTTTTCTGGTTATCATAACGATATACCGGCGTTTGATGTTACGGCACCATTAATTAGTCAAGGACAAGGGATTACTAATTTTGTCGACATCGCAAAATCGACAAATGGTGACAAACAACCAAATGCGACAGATAATTATTCCGTATTTTGGTATGGGTCTTTTTTGCCCGATTATACTGGAAACTGGACGCTTGGATTAAATTCTGATGATGGTTCGTATTTATGGATTGGATCAAACGCCGAAAATGGATACACAACAGCAAATGCTAATATTAATAATACTGGTGCTCACCCAATGGTTACAAAAACCTGTGATGTGACATTGACAGCGGGAACTTATTATCCTATTCGAATAATGTATGGAGAAATGGGGGGTGGCGACGATTGCCAATTCTTTTGGAATAGAAATGGTAGCGGAAATAATTATGATTTTACAGGAAAAGTATTTACTAATGGAACTTCAAATGCTTCTGCGCCATTAACTGTAAGCACATTGCCCGATCGCCCCGGAGCGCCAACGAACATTCAAATTACTAACGTCACGCAGACATCTGCTATGATTAACTTCACTCAACCGGCAGTGAGTAACGGAAACGCCCCCACAAAATACGCTGCAGTAAAAGATAGCCTTGGATCTCCTATGCAAACGCCAACAACATCCGACATTATAAAGAATTTTGTAGCATCACTTTTTAATAATTCAATGAACTTTTCTAGTAACGGAACAGCAACAACAATAACTCTTACCAATTTAAATCCCAATACAAATTATTCATATCAAATTGCTGCAATCGGAAATGGAGGTTGTACCGCATCGGGTAACCCTATTACAATCGCCACATTACCTAATATTCCGACCCCGCCGGTCTTATCCTTATCTGGAAAACCCACTGTTTCTTCTGCGAATATTGCGTTTACTACACCCGCTGGTCCAGTAACTGGGTATAAATTGTATTCGGGAACCACGGTGGTCGCTGAACCCAACTCTTCGCCATTCGCACTATCAGGATTATCATCAAATACTACATATCAACTTGCAATAGTCGCAATAAATGCGGCAGGATCATCGCAACAATCTGGCGTTTTATCTATAACTACTCTTCCTGACGCCCCCTCTGGTTTGGTGGCTTCCAATATAAATGAAACGACACTTGTGTTGTCTTTTACTCCTCCAGCTAGAAACGTAAATTCTTATAATATATATTCAGGAAGCAACATTATCGCGACATGCGCGTCTTCTCCTTATACGGTTACTGGGTTAACACAAAACACCCAATATTCATTCAAATTAACTGCGGTTAACGCGACGGGGGAAGGAACTGCGTCAAACAGTATTAGCATAACTACGTTACAACACCCACCTAATGCACCCACAGGATTAACAGCATCAAATCTAACACAGACGTCTGTTCTAATTAATTTTACGCCTCCTTCGGGGCCGGTGTCAAACTATAGCTTATACGCACAAGGAAAATTAGTAATAACAAGCACAACACCCGGTGTATTCTCGGTAACAGGATTAACCCCTAATTCCCAATATACATTTACAATAACGGCGACAGCAACTGGCGGCGAAGGATCGGCTTCTAATCCTTTGGTTGTGACAACGCCGCCATCTATTCCCAGTGATCCAACCAATGTAGTCGCTACGAATATTTCTCCTACCTCAATTTTAATTACGTTTACCCCGGGTGCTGGCGTTGTAACTGGCTATTACGTATATTCAGGAACGACATTATTTCAAACAGTCAACGCGAACACGTCGCCAATTAAAATAACCGAATTAACTCCGAACACAAAGTATGACTTTACATTGATTGCATTTAACTCAAGCGGTGCATCAAGTAATATTAACTCACAAAAACAGGCATTTACTGTTCGCGAAGGATTAACGGCAAGTCAGACGGTAACTGTAACAACAAATCCTCTTGTTCCAAGTTCACCAACCATAAATATAACAAATATAAAACCGAATTCGTTTGATATTGCAATAAATGCGAATTCTGCGGTGGTTAGTAGTTTTAAGGTGTATAATGGATCTCAAGTTTTACAGATATTAACTACTAATGTTGCTACTATTAGCGGGCTTCCCCCGAACACCGGATACACAATTTCGGCGACTTCTTTGAACGTTTCCGGAGAATCTTTGCCTTCTTCTACCGTTAATATAGTAACAGCCCCTGTTTTGCCAACTGTAATTGTCGGGTTAAAGCAATTGTCGGTTACGCAAAATTCGGTTACTATTGCGTTCAATGCATCTCCTGTAGGCGAATTGATATCGCAATATATTTCTAGCGTGGGTCAGGGAAGCGGATCACCGACAAATTATGTCATTACAAACTTAACTCCTTCTTCGAGTTATTCTATAACAATTAGCGCGAAGAATGTAACGGGCGTTTCGTCTCCTTCTTCGGCATTGACAATTAACACGTTGCCACCGCCTCCTGTCGCGCCAACCAATTTGTCTTTAATTTCAACGACGACTACGACAATTGTTTTTGGATTTACTGGATCGACTGGTTTTGTGGACAGTTATACAGTTAATCCAGCGACTGCGGCGTTTTCGTCATTGACGGTTCCGGCAAGTAATGTGAATGTAGTAAATAACGTTTCTCAAATTATGTTAACAGGATTAACACCAAATACTCAATATGGAATAGTTGTTGTTGCAAATAATGCTTCGGGTTCTTCACCTAGTTCGTCGGTCTTAACTGCGTCTACAATGGCCGTAACGACCACAAGAGCCCCCGTTATAACAACTACTCAGGCTCCTTTGACAACTACTCGGGCTCCTTTGACCACCACTCAGGCTCCTTTGACAACTACTCAGGCTCCATTGACAACTACTCAAACTCCCCTGACGACCACTCAAACTCCACTGACGACCAGTCAAACTCCCCTGACGACCACTCGGGCTCCATTGACTACAACTCAGGCACCTTTGACTACAACTCAGGCACCTTTGACTACAACTCAGGCACCTTTGACTACAACTCAGGCACCTTTGACTACCACAAGGATCCCATTGACAACCACTCAAACTCCCCTGACCACTACTCAAACGCCGTGGACTACAACTCAAACTCCCCTGACGACCACTCAGGCACCTTTGACAACTACTCAGGCACCTTTGACAACTACTCAGGCACCTTTGACAACTACTCAGGCACCTTTGACAACTACTCAGGCACCTTTGACAACTACTCAGGCACCTTTGACA